>Ga0102963_1000283_pt1 | contig 21575 bp, 19 predicted proteins | sample SalPon2_C_H2O_MG_2_FD_84522 | JGI IMG/M metagenome (GOLD analysis project Ga0102963, IMG submission 84522) | Salt pond water microbial communities from South San Francisco under conditions of wetland restoration - Salt Pond MetaG SF2_C_H2O_MG | ecosystem: Environmental > Aquatic > Non-marine... | reverse complement strand
CGGGTGCCAAACAAACAACGACCCAAACGTGATGTGACGTAGCGGCGTGCAGCGCGCGCCAAAATAGTGGTTCAATTTTTCATCAGGGCCGCATAGAATTTTTGTAGAGATATTGTACACACCGTCACAGCGACAGGGTCAGGGAACCGATATGACTAATTTTTCCAGCGATTTTGCGGCCATTGGGTCGGATTTTCCATATTTCTATGCGGATTGGATCATACATCCCGCTGGATTGGGATCGGTTCCGCGCGATGCCTTGGGCCAAGAGGTGGCGATTATTGGTGCGGGCGCGCCCGTTTGAGGGCAGTCAACTTACCATTGCGGAATTGGATGTAACTGTGATCCCCAAACTGGGTCAAGCAATTGCCCAGATAACCGCCGAGGATGTCAAATCGCGTCTTGTGTCATCCTTTGCTAAACCTGATCAGTTGATCGTGATTGTGGCGGGTCCCGATCCTGACGCTTTGGCGGGGGCCTGCGTGATTACAAACACGCAACAAGCGGTCGACTGTCGGTAGACATGTTCAGATGATTGACAAGGCGGTGCAGAATCCACCGCCTTGCATTTCATTCGTTCAGGTCCACGGTTACAGGTCTGTCAACGTGCCCAAGGCGCGTTCGGCGGCGAATGCGATGGTTTCTGACAGCGTGGGATGGGCATGAATGGACAATGCGATGTCTTCTAATGTTGCGCCCATTTCGATGGCCAATGTGCATTCTGCCAACAGCTCGCCCGCGTTTTTGCCCACCAAACTTGCCCCCAAAATGCGGTGTGTGTCTGGGCAATAAATCAGTTTGGTCATTCCGTCACCACCGCCCGATGCAAGGTTGCGACCGCTGGCCGCCCATGGAAACGACGTGACTTTATGCGCGATGTCTTTGGATTTTGCTTGGTCCACAGTTATGCCAACCCATGCCAACTCTGGCGATGTATAGGCGACCGACGGGATTAGGGTGGTATCCAACCCTGCACGGTGGCCCGCGATGACTTCGGCGGTGACATGGCCCTGATGCGTGGCGCGGTGGGCCAGCATTGGATTGCCGGTTACATCGCCAATAGCATAGATATGATCGACGTTGGTTTTGCCCTGTGCGTCTACGTTGATGATGCCACGATCGTCGATGTTGATGCCTGCAGCCTCGGGTGCGATCATTGGGGCATTGGAATGACGGCCGACAGCTTGGATCACGGCATGCGCGTCCAATTCACCGGCAAAGCCGCCTTCGCAGCTTAGGGTCAATTTGGCCTTTGTGACTTTGACGTCGGTCACTTTGGTAGAGGTGTGAATTGTCACGCCCTGCGCAGTCAGTGCACCGGCCAAGATCCGTGCCGCATCTGCATCCGCGCCATTGGCAATTTGATCCACAAATTCGACAATTGTGACTTGTGATCCCAATGCGGAATAAACGGTCGCCATTTCCAGCCCGATGATACCGCCGCCTACGATGGTCAGGGCCTTGGGAATGCTGCGCAGTTCCAGCGCGGCCGTGCTGTCCCAGATGCGATCATCCTGCGGCCAGCCGGGCAGGGCGGCAGGACGCGATCCCACCGCAATCACCAATTTGTCAAAGGTCCACGTGGTGCCATTCACGTCAACAGCGTTTGGCGATGAAAACTTGGCCCGTCCTTGCACATGTGTCACCTTGCGGCGTTTTGCGATGCCTTTTAGGCCTGTGGTCAGGTTGGAAATAATCCCATCCTTGTGTGCGCGCAATTTGTCCAAATCGATTTTGGGCTTGCCCAAACTGATCCCAAGATCGGCGGCATGTTCGGCGTCGCGAATGATTTCGGCGGCGTGCAACAATGCCTTGGATGGAATGCACCCTTCGTTTAGGCAAACGCCGCCTAATGTGTCGCGGGGATCAACAATAACCACGGATTGACCCAGATCAGCGGCGCGAAACGCACAGGCATATCCACCCGGGCCTGCGCCCAGAACCATTAATTCAGCATGTGTTTCAGACATCGGATTTCCCTAGATTTGTACCAAATGGCGTGGGTCGGACAACAGTTTACACAGATGTGTCATAAACCGCGCGGCATCGGCACCATTGATCACACGGTGGTCATAACTTAGATCCAAGGGCGTCATCGGTTTTGGCATGAATGTTTCGCCATTCCAAACGGGTTCCATTTTGGTTTTGGTAATGCCCAAAATAGCCACCTCGGGCGGATTGACGATCGGGGTAAAGGCGGTACCACCGATGCCACCCAGATTAGAGATCGACATAGAGGCACCCCCCATTTCATCTGGGCCCAATTTGCGATCCTGCGCGCGTTTTGCCAGATCGGAAATGTTGCGCGACAGTTCAAATATACCCTTGCGATCCGCGTCTCGGATGACCGGCACCATCAATCCATACGGCGTATCAACCGCAATTCCGATATGGACATAATCCTTGTAGGTCAGTGTTTTGCCATCTGCCGAAAGGGATGTGTTGAACAATGGAAACGCCCGCAGGGTGCGCGCCAGTGCCATGACTTGGAATGCTAACCCCGTGACTTTGATGCCGCGTTCGGCGGCCTCAGATTTTAGTGATTTGCGAAACGCCTCGATCTGGGACACATCGGCCTGATCGTGATGGGTCACTTGTGGGATCATCGCGTTGGCCGCGCCCAGATTGGCGCTGGCCACTTGGGCAAAGCGGCTGGTGGGTTCATCGGTCACTGGGCCATATTGGGCGTGATCCACGTCCCAATATTTACCATGATCTGATGACCCTGTCCCCATGGGGACCGTATTGGACAAATCATCCAACGTGATATGCGTGCGGCCCAATTGCTTGGCCCGCTGTTCTAAATCTATGCCGCGTTCACGGGCCTTGGTCCGTACCGACGGGGATGCAATGATATCTGACATTTTATGCCCTTACCAACTGGCCGAGATGTATTGGGTTTCCATGAACTCCAACATACCTTCGTGCCCGCCTTCACGGCCCAAACCAGATTGTTTGGTCCCACCAAATGGCGCGGCGGGATCCGATACCAATCCACGGTTTAGACCAACCATGCCATAGTCCAAGCGTTCGCAAACCTGTAACGCACGTTTCATATCCTCGGAAAAGACGTAGGCAACCAATCCGTATTCGGTGTCATTTGCGCGGCGAATAACGTCCTCTTGATCGCTAAAGGTTTGGATCGCAGCCACTGGGCCAAAGATTTCGTCATGCACACAGTCGGCGGTTTCCGGAACATTCGATAAAACTGTTGGTGGATAGTAAAATCCTACCCCATCAGGTGTTTGGCCGCCCACTTCGATTTTGGCACCTTTGGCCACGGCATCGGCCACAAATTCGGCGACCTTGTCACGGGTATCTGCGTTGACCAATGGACCCACATCAACGGTGGGGTCGGTTCCATCACCCATTTTCAATGCGCCCATTGCGGCGGTGAATTTTTTGGTAAATTCGGCCGCAACTGCGTCATGGACATAGATCCGGTTGGCGGCGGTGCATGCTTCGCCCAAGTTGCGCATTTTTGCCAGCATGGCGCCTTCGACGGCAACGTCGATGTCGGCGTCTTCAAACACGATCAAGGGCGCGTTTCCGCCCAATTCCATTGCCGGTTTCAGCACCTGATCGGCAGCCGAATGCAACAGTTTGCGACCAACGCCTGTGGAGCCAGTAAAGCTGACAACACGCACGCGTGGATCATGTAGCATGTGATCGACCAAGGCGCCCGTACGTTTGGATGGCAAAACATTGACCAATCCCTTTGGAACGCCCGCTTCTTCTAGCAAGGGCATCAGGGCCAGCATTGTCAGGGGTGTTTCAGACGCGGGTTTGATGATCACCGCACATCCTGCGGCCAAGGCCGGCGCGATCTTACGGGTGCCCATTGCGGCGGGGTAATTCCATGGGGTGACCAAAACGGCCAGGCCCGCAGGTTTGTGTTGGACCATAATGCGTGCACCACTGGCAGGGGCGTGGGTGATCATGCCATCGGCGCGCACGGCCTCTTCTGCGAACCAGCGGAAAAATTCGGCGGCATAGGTGGCCTCGCCCATGGCGTCCGCGCGGGCTTTGCCATTTTCCAAGGTAATCAGATGAGCAAATTCATCCAAACGGGCGGTCATTAATTCCCACGCTTTGCGCAGAATTTCGGATCGCGCGCGGGGGGTGCGGGCGGCCCATTCTTTCATTGCGGCCTCTGCCGCATCTAGGGCGGCATCTGCGTCAGCAATATCAGCCGAAGCCACAGAGGCGATGACCTGTTCTGTTGCAGGGTTTAGGACGTCAAAGCGTTCGTTTGATGCGCCTTTTTCCCATTTTCCGTTGATATATAGGTCTGTGTATTCCATGTCTGTATTCCTTGGTTCACAACAATCGACGCAGCGGTTGTTCAAGTATTTGGCTAAATTCGGTGATAAAGGTGATGGCCTGATGCGCGGTCATTTGATCGGCGCTATATTCCAACGTGATTGTCAGTTTTTTTGCGGATTTCTGGATCAAAGTAAGCGTTGGCGCATGTTCGCTGCCCACCTGTGCAGCCTGTAGCGGTGAATTTCTAAGGTCAAATACCATCAGATCCACGCTGTCTGGCGCGTCCGTCAGCGGTGCTGTTCCACTTTGGTCAACGCTGAAATGACGTGCAGCGATGGGGCTGGCAACCGTAACGGTGGCTGTTTGTGTGCCCATGGCACTGGCCGCAAATTTGGCAATAAGGTTGGCATCATCCGATGTTCCCGACCAGTCTGTAAATTCATACAACGCGGCGGGATTGATTTTCGCCTTAAGCTGCAAGGATTGGGCCACCGGACCTGTCGCAACCGTTTGTTTTGCAAGTGTGCGCAACACCTCAATATCGGCCACGTGATAGGGCTGCGGATGCCCCGCCTGAACCAAGTCGTTCAGGTCCAGTCCCAATTGCATCGCCATTCGTCGTGCTTTGGGCGACGCAAGGATTTTGCCATTTGCCGATTGGACTGATACCTTGGTTGGCATCGATGCTTTGGGGCTTTGTGCCTTGGGGTCTGGTTTTGCAGGTGCCGCTGTAGGCGCTGATTTGGGCTTGATGCTGCGATCTTGTGCGACAGTTGTCAGGGGTTTGTCCGTGCTGATAATTGCGATGGTTTCGCCCACGGGGGCCTCGGATCCAGCGGGATAGAGCAGGGCAGCCAGATATCCGTCTTGGCCGGCTTCGACCTCCATCGTGGATTTGTCAGTTTCGACTTCGAACAAAATGTCTTGGGCGGCAACCGCGTCGCCCAATGATTTGTGCCACGACACGATCAGGCCAGTATCTTGGGCCATGCCCAAGGCGGGCATGATGATGTTATGACCTGTTGGCAGTTCCGCTGATGCGGCAGCAGGTGCGGGTGCATCAGCTGTCTGTTCTGGGGTGTCCGTGATTTGTGCAATCACTTGGCCCACTGGTACATCTTGGCCTGCACTGTGTTTGACATGTGAGAGATAGCCATCGGCTTGGGCCTCAACCTCCATCGTGGATTTGTCGGTTTCCACCTCAAACAGGACATCGCCACTGGCCACAGGATCGCCCGGATTTTTGTGCCAAGCAACCAAAAGCCCTGTGTCCTGCGCCATGCCCAAGGCGGGCATGATGACATCATGCGGCATGGATCATCTCCCCTGACATCAATTTGCGTGCGTTTTCGACGACCGCTTGGGGTGTGGGAACGGTGATGTCCTCAAGCGCTGGTGAAAATGGCACTGGCACATCCATCGCACCCATGCGCAAAACTGGCGCGTCCAAGTGATAGAACGCCTTTTCGTTGATGCGTCCTGCGATTTCACCTGTGACACCATAGTTTTGGTGGCCTTCGTCAACGACAATCACACGGCTGGTTTTCTTGGCCGATGCAATCAATGTTTTTTCGTCCAGTGGAACGATCGTGCGCGGATCAATGACTTCGGCGCTGATGCCTTCGGCGGCCAAGATTTCGGCGGCCTCTTCGCAGACTTGAACCATTGACGATGTGGCAATCAATGTAATGTCGCTGCCTTCGCGTTTGATGTTCGCCTCGCCAAAGGGGATCAGGTATTCCTCTTCTGGAACGGGCGCTTTGTCGTTGTACATCAATTTATCTTCGAAAATCACAACGGGGTTGTTGTCACGAATGGCCGTTTTCATCAGGCCTTTCGCCTCATATGCGGATGACGGCATGGCGACCTTTAGGCCGGGAATATGGGCCACCAAGGCATGCAGGGATTGGCTGTGTTGTGCGGCCGAGCGGCGCGTTGCACCAAGGTTGGTGCGCAACACCAATGGTACATTCAGTTTGCCGCCTGACATGTAATGGGTTTTGGCGGCTTGGTTACACAGCTGATCCATGATCAGGTAAATGAAATCGCCAAACATCAGGTCCACGACAGGGCGTGTGCCCGTCATCGCGGCACCCACGGCCAATCCCATGAACCCGGGTTCGGCAATGGGGGTGTCGACAACACGTGCGGTGCCGAACTCTTCGACCAGACCGCTAAGGACTTTGAACGGGGTGCCGGCTTCGGCCACGTCTTCTCCGATGATGAATACTGTTTCATCGCGGCGCATTTCTTCGGCCAAAGCTTCGTTTACCGCTTGGGATAGTGTAATCTCTCTCATGGTGTTTATCCTTGCGCCAATGCGTGTGTCACGTCGGTAAAGACATGCATGTCCACTTCGGACACATCGGGATATTTTGCGTTTAATGCGTATTCGACCGCTGTGGCAGCATCGTCTTTGATTTCGGCGTTCATCGCGTCGATTTCGGCCTCGGATGCGATGCCTTCGGACACCAGCCAACTGCGGAACCGGATGATTGGATCGCGGTTTTCTTTCCAATCTTGTTCTTCGTCTTTGGAACGATAATATTCGCGGTTGATATCACCCACATGGTGGCCATGATACCGATAGGTCATCAATTCGATGAAAAACGGCCCTTCGCCTTTGCGGCAGCGTTCAACCAGCTGTTCGGTTAATGTGTTGACGGCCAATACATCCTGTCCATCGACTTGAAACGCCTCCATGCCAAAGGCTTCGGCGCGGGCGGTAATGGATCCGGCGGCGATTTCTTCGGTCTTGGTGTATTCGGAATAACCGTTGTTTTCACAGGCATAGATGACGGGCAGGTTCCACAACGCCGCCATATTCATGGTTTCATACATCAAACCTTGTGCGGTTGCACCATCGCCAAAGAAACAGACAGTCACGTCATCTTGGCCCAATAACTTGGCCGAAAATGCGGAACCCGTCGCAATGCCCATAGACCCGCCCACGATCGCGTTGGCGCCAAGGTTGCCGTTGGATTGGTCGGCAATGTGCATGGATCCGCCTTTGCCACGGCAATACCCTTCTTCTTTGCCTAAAAGTTCGCAAAACATTTCTTTGAACTCGGCTCCTTTGGCGACGCAATGGCCATGGCCACGGTGCGTTGAGGTGATTTTATCGGTTTTACGCAAGGCTTCACAAATGCCGACTGCGACGGCCTCTTCGCCCGAATACATATGCGTCAGGCCTGGCATTTTGGCGGACAAATACAACTGATTTGCGTTGTCTTCGAATGTACGGATGCGCACCATTTGACGGTACATGCGCAGATAATCCTGCGCGTTATGCTGTGATTTTGACGGGCTCATGTGTGATCTCATTTCGAAAATGTCTGGCCCCAAATTGCGGGGCCAGACAGTTGGGAGGATTAGTAGCGGTTTGCGATTGGAAGTTCTTCTGCTGGGAACAAAGAAATAACTTCGCAACCATTTTCTGTGACGACCACTTCTTCTTCGATCCGTGCTGCGGAATATCCGTCTGCCGCGGGGCAGTAGGTTTCCAACGCGAAGACCATACCCGTTTGGATTTCCATCGGGTGATCCATGCTGACAGCGCGGGAAATGATCGGCCGTTCATGCAGCGCCAGACCCAGACCGTGACCGAATTGCAAACCAAACGCTTGGTCTTCGTTGGCAAAGCCAAGTTCCTGCGCCGTTGGCCAGACTGCGGCCACTTTATCTGTGGTCACACCGGGTTTGATCATGGAAATCGACGCATCAATCCATTCACGCGCTTTGACATAGGCATCATTTTGCGCCGGTGTTGCGCGGCCCACGTTAAAGGTACGGTAATAACAGGTACGATACCCCTGATACGATTGCAAAATATCAAAAAACGCCTGATCCCCTGGACGGATCAAACGATCCGAGAAGTTATGCGGATGCGGGTTACAGCGTTCGCCTGAAATTGCGTTGATCGCTTCGACGTCATCACTGCCCATTTCATACAGCATCTTGTTCGACAAAGCGACGATGTCGTTTTCACGGATGCCTGGTTTTAGCTCTTCATAGATCATGTGGTAAACGCCATCGACCATCGACGCGGCCTGCGTCAGCAGCTGGATTTCGTCCCAGTTCTTGATCTCACGTGCGGCCAGCATGATCTGTTGGCCGTCGATCACGTGCAGGCCCTCTTCTTGCAGGGCGTGGAACATGGCGGTTTCAGCATAATCGACACCGACGGGCATATCGCCCATGCCTGCATCACGAATAAGACCCGCGATCTGCTTGGCATATTTCTTCATCAGGCCGAATTCTGGTGGGATCGTGCCGCGCATACCTACAACGCCCGCCAAACAATGATCTGGTTCCAACCAATCAGAATAGCGTTTGTGGTGTTCTGCCGCAGAGCCGAAATCCCACACATAGGGGCTGTCGTCACCGGTTAGCAGACAGAAACGGCACATTTTGTCCCGTTCCCATTCGCCAATTTTGGTGGCCGATACATAGCGGATGTTGTTTACATCAAACAACAGCAGCGTGCCGGCTGGCGAATTTTGCAGACTTTGACGCGTGCGCGCCAAACGATAGCGGCGCAAACGATCATGATCGACGCGGCGTTCGAAATCGACGCTCATATGTCCCCATGCGGGCAGGCGGTCGCGCCATTCCCAATTGGGTTCAAGATCCTGCGGCGTAAGCAGGTTTGGCATTAAGGCATTGCCTGGACGTTCTGACATTACGGTCTCCTTGGGGACAAGGCCCCTTTGTGTGTTTTTGTGATTAGAAAACTTGTGGCGTTATTGGATGCACCAACCGCCATCGATGTGGATCATTTGGCCAGTCATGTAATCACTGTCGTCTGATGCCAGGAACGATGCGGTGCCAACGATATCCTTGGGATAGGACACGCGTTTGATCTGCAACGCATCGCGGACGATATCGTCATAGGCTTGGCCTTCGCGTTCTTTGAACCCGATATCGACCAAATCTTTGTCCAGCTGTTCCCAAAGAGGGGTGACAACCACGCCAGGCGCATAGCCGTTTACGGTGATGTTATGTTCAGCCAATCCGACCGCGCCACAATGTGTCAGCGCCAAACAGCCATATTTCGATGTACAATATACTGTCACATCAACAAGTGGTTTGCGCGATGCGATTGATCCGACGTTGATCAATTTATATGGGTGATCTGCCATCGGGCCTTGGGCGATCATTTGCTTGGCCGTTTCTTGCATGCCCAGCCACATCGCCTTGGTGTTGACGTTCATGATCATGTCCCAGTTATCTTCGTCGATATCCATAAAGAAACGGGGTTTATTCAGGCCGGCGTTAAACAGACCAACGTTGATCGATCCAAAGGCCTCAACGGTTGCGGCAACGGCGGCTGCGTTGTCTTCGCGTTTGGTGACGTCCATTTTGACGGCGATTGCCTTGCCATTTCCGGCCGCGTTAATCGCGTCCGCAACTTTTTGGGCCTCAACAACGTCAAGATCCCCAATACACACGTTTGCGCCTTGGGCGGCAAAGCTTTCTGCGTTCGCTGCACCCATGCCGCGTGCGGCACCAGTGATTAAAACGTTTTTTCCTTTTAAGCGATTGGGGTCCATGATTTTCCTCCTAAGTCACGTTATCGCGTTATTTTTTAGAATTAGGTCAGCCCGCGCTTGGGCTTTCCTAAGGGTGTCGCGTGGGGATTGTATCCCGCGCAACATGTCGTGAAATTCTTCGCCACAAATCTGGATGATGTCGCAGATTTCGGGGATGGGGGGCCGTGGCCAGTGCTGCAATTCGTCCCGCCAGGACATTCCGTCGACGGCTTCGAAAATGGGGGACAGGCGGCGCACTTCGGGGTCGGCACCTACGGAATAGCGTGGGTTTGTGCGGCTGCCGTTTTGAACGTACAGCTTTTGTGCCTCGGGCGATGTGAACGCGATCAAGGCTTGGACCGCGGCGGGAATCCGTTCTGGTGGTAAATTTGCAGGGATTCCCATGACATATCCACCGACCGGTGCAACGGGTGCGCAGCCTGGCGCGCTGGGGTGTGGTGCATAGCCGGTTTGCCCGCAGGCGGGGGATGATTTATCCATTTCGAAATACGGCGCCAACAGGGTATAGCCATATGCCATCGCAATGTTGCCAGCCGCATAGGGACGCACGCGTTCGTACCAAGACATGGATAAAATGTCTGGCGGCGAATATTGTAACAATTCCATCAAGAATTCAGCCGCTGCCAATCCCTTGGGCGTATCGATGGTGATTTCATAGGGGCGATGCGCCAAGCTGTCTGTATCGTAGCCGCCCGCAATTTCATCCATATTGACAATCGGCTGACCAAAATCAGCCATGGTCATTAACACTGTATGTCCCAACGCTGTGCCGCGTGCTGCGTTCCATGCAATGCCATATCGTCCGCGATGTGGATCATGAAAATGCGCAGCCGCACGCAACAATTGATCGGTTGTTGCTGGTGCTTCGATGCCGGCGCGGGCAAACAAATCCTTGCGGAAAAATAACAACTCAGGTGTCGTCTGTGCGGGGACACCAAATGCACGACCGCCCCAGTGTGCCGCTTTCCATCCAGCGGTATGGAAATCGCTTGGATCCAATCTGGATAAATCCATGACATCTGCCAAGGGCATTAAATATCCATTTTCGGCAAATTCACCAACCCAAGGTAAATCAAGCGCGATAATGTCATAGCGACTGGTTTTGCGTTCTGCGTTTCGCAGCGCCTCTTCACGCAGGCGGTCAATGGAAAAGGCGCGCTGGTGAATTTGTGTTCCAATCACCTGTTCAAATTGGCGTTTTAGGTTTTCCATTACCATAAAGGTTGGATCACCGTGGACCAGTGCCCTGATTCCGCCCGACACTTTCAGCGGTTCTGCCAGAACCTGCATCGGTGGAATGGAATTGGCAGCCATGTAAGATCCGCCAAAGAAATAATCCTGCGATTCATTTTGAACATTTTGTGAATTAAATTTTGTTTCGGCCAGTCGACGAACCCGCCCCGTTAAGCGTTTCCACTGGTTTAACAGTTTCTCGCTTGGGTGCATGGTAAAGCTTTTGCCCGATTTGGTACGCGGACGCTGATCGACCAAACCTGCCTCGACCATTTCTTTCAGGCGGCGCGTGGCCGTCGCATAGGGAACCCTGCTTGCACTGATTAATGCTGTTGGCGTAATGGTTTTTGCATCTAGGTGTCCGCGCACTAGGTACGCGGCCATGTTGAAATACGCATTTGCGCTGTTAAGCTCTAGGGTTTCCTCGACTTCGGCGGCGAAATCCTCTAAGAACGCTGTAACTTGCAAAACCTCATTCTTCGCCTGCGGAGAGGCAAAAGTATCTGGTTTATGTTCTCTTATAGCGTTCATTGATGGGGTCCGAGACGGTTTTTGTGTATTTGTGTCCAAAATGGATGTTTTTGCGTTGGGCATTGCCGACCTTTCAGAAAATGTTCAATTTGCAGATGTTAATATATGCTATTAATATCCAATATGGATATTACATTATCCAAAATGGATATTATTGCTAGGTTTTTGCTGATCAGAACGCTGCATCGTTCAACCACTGACCGGTGGCGTGTCGAATCTGGCACCAACCACGCCGCAAGGCGCACCGGGAAAGAATACCAAACGGGAGGAGACCCAATTATGAAACTAGGTACATTCTTTGCTGCAAGCGTAGCGACAGCTGCATTGACAGTTGCAGGTGTAGCATCTGCAGAAACATATAAAATCGGCATCACACAGAACAATGTCGGTGTGGACAGCTATCAGACAACATACGAAAAAGCGTTTATCGAAGCCGCTGCGGCAAACCCAAATGTCGAAACAGTTGTTTTGGACGCAGGTGGTGACGTTGCACGCCAGATCGCCCAAATGGAAGACCTGATCCAGCAAGAAGTTGACGCGATCATCATTTGGCCAACAAACGGCGAAGCTGTAATCCCCGCAGTTCGTAAAGCTAAAAACGCAGGCATCCCTGTTGTTGCGACAAACTCAAACATCGCAGAAGCGGGTTTTGATTTCATCGCGTCATTCTCGGGCCCAGACAACATTACACAGGGTTCGCGTTCAGCAGAAATCATGTGTGACAAATTCAAAGCAATGGGCATCGAAAACAGCGCCAAAGTTGTTCACATCACTGGTCAGCCTGGTTACACAACTGCAATCGAACGCGCCAAAGGCTTTAACGATCGTTTGCCAGAAGTTTGCCCAAATGTTGAACAAATCGACGAGCAACCAGGTGACTGGAACCGTGAAAAATCACAAAAAGTCATGGAAGCGTTCTTGGTTAAGTACGACAACATCAATGGCGTATATTCCGGCGACGACAACATGGGTGTTGGCGCATTGAACGCAGCCAAAGCAGCTGGCCGTGAAGGCATTATTTTCGTAGGCGCGACAAACTTTGCCGTAGGTTACGAAGCAATGGAGCGCGGCGAATATTGGGGTTCGATCTATCAATCCCCTGTTGATGATGCGAAAGCTGCATTGAAAACAGCAATCGACGTTTTGGATGGAAAAGACGTGCCATTCCTGAACTACTTTGACACACCAAAGATCACTCAGGACAACATGAGCAACTTTACAAAACCAGTATTCTAAGATTGGATACGCGTCCGGGCGCAGTTTAGGCTGCGCCCGATTTCTGTAGTTATCAATCACAAGCTAGGAATATCATATGGCACGTTTGCTGGGACGGTCATGTATTGTCACGGGCGCCGCCCAAGGCATCGGACGCGCAATTGGCGAGGCGCTCTTGGATCAAGGTGCGGATGTCTGTTTTGCAGATATCAATGCCGAAAAAGTTGAAACCGTCGCACAAGAGAATATAAACCGCGCCGCCGCCGGAGGCGGAAAGGTTACGAATTCGGTTGTCGATGTCACAGACCGTGAATCTGTACGCGCGATGATCAAACATACAGTTGCCGAGTTTGGCAAGTTAGATGTAAAATTTAACAATGCTGGCGTAAATAAACCGATGAATTTTCTTGATGTGACCGAAGAGAATTGGCGATTCATAATGGACGTCAATGGTCTTGGCTGCCTGATTGGCATGCAAGAGGCGGCACAGCAGTTCATACGCCAAGGAACATTTGGAAAAATCATTAATACCGCGTCAATCGCTAGCCGTCAGGGGTTTGATAATGTTGCACCCTATTGCGCATCGAAATGGGGCGTTATTGCGCTGACGCAATCTGGCGCGCGTGATTTAGCAAAGCATGATATCACTGTCACGGGGTTTGCCCCCGGTGTGGTTGCCACAGAAATGTGGGAACAGGTTGACAAAGACTTGATGGAAATTGGCGCGTCTGACCGACCTGGGCAGGCCATGGAGGAATTTTCATCAGAAATTCTAAAGGGTCGCGTCGCAACACCATCCGACATTACTGGAACAACCACATTTTTGGCGTCGAAAGACAGCGATTACATGACGGGCCAAATTGTTATGATAGATGGTGGAATGACACTTGTATAATTCTCTGGCCAAAGGGAGGGCACCATGGCTGGTCTGACCAAAAAAGACTTGGGGCAATTGTTTGCCCGACAGGGCATATTGATCGCATTCGTGGTTTTTATGATTGGATTTTCCATCGCGAACACACGGTTTATTGATCCAGATAACATCATGGGTGTGATCCGATCATCGGCAATTTTAGGGGTCATGGCGCTTGGCGTGACCTTTGTTGTGATTAGCGGAAATTTGGATCTGTCTGTTGGATCGATGATGTCGTTTTCAACAATCGTCGTGCTAGATTTGCATGACAAGATTGGGGCCAGCATGGCCATTCCCACGATGTTTGTGATGACCATGGCGCTTGGTGCGTTTATCGGGTTTCTGGTCGCCTATCTAAAACTGAATTCATTGATCGTTACGCTTGGCATGTTGTCGGCAATTCATGGGCTAACCCTGACGTATTCAGGTGGCAAAAACATGGATATCGCGGACAAAGAGGGCACGTGGTTCAAGGTATTCGGTCAGGGCGATGTTATGGGGCTGCCTGTGCCGATCATAATATTCGTTGTTCTGGCCGCAGCACTTGGATTGTTGCTGGCCAAGACACCATTTGGTCGCAGCGTATATGCGGTGGGTGGCAACGGCGTTGCCGCGACGTTTTCTGGGCTGCATCGTCCGCGCGTTGTGTTCATATGTTATATCATTTCGTCGTTTTGTGTGGCGACGGCCGGTTTGTTGCAGGCCAGCCGCAGTTTGGGGTCGCAAAACACCGTGGGCCAAGGGCTAGAGCTGGAAGTGCTGGCCGCCGTGATTTTGGGCGGTGCGTCCCTGCTAGGCGGATCGGGCACGGTATTCAAAACGGTGATTGGTGTTTTAATCCTTGGATTTATCCAAAACGGCCTGCTGCTGGTTGGTTTGCAGTTCTATGTTCAATACGTGGTGACATGGGTCATCATTATTCTGGCAGTCTGGCTTGATATCGCGGCAAAGCGTGGCAAGCTTTGGTCCCCCATCGCGTAAGGAGAAATCTGATGAAATCTGGAACTCTTTCAACTTTGTTAAGCCGCGGTGCAATCTGGGGATTTATTGTCCTTGAACTGATCTTTTTTACTGTGGCGGGTGAATTTTTTTCACTGAGTGAAAAGGCATTCATGGATGTAGACAACATGCTGTTGTTGTTCAAACAATCCGCGCCGATTGGGATTATTGCCATGGGCATGACAATTATCATGGTCAACGGCAATATCGATCTAAGCGTTGGGGCCATCTATGCTTTGTGTGCCATCGTTTTGCTGGATAGTATGACCTGGTCAATGTTCGCAGGGCTGGGCGATATGGTAATTCCTGTCTCTTGGGTCTTGGCATTGATTGTCGGTGTGGCCCTAGGGGCGCTAAACGGGTTTATCGTTTGGAAAACTGGGGTGGATGCCTTTATCGTCACATTGGGGTCAATGTTGGGTTATCGCGGTCTGGTGTTCATGTACAATGGCGAACAACCCACAAGCCACCTGAACTGGACGCTGGTCGATTTTGCAGAAGCACAGTTTTTGGGCCTGCACACGGCGACATGGTTTTTACTGGTCGTTACCTTGATCATTTGGTTTATCATGAACAAAACGGTTCACGGTCGTAATGCCTATGCGATTGGTGACAATAAAACCGCAGCCGTGAATGCAGGTATCCGTGTGGGCCCGCATATGATGATCAATTTTATGATCATCGGATTTTTGGCGGCCTTGTCTGCGGTGGTGTTTTATTCAGAATCCGGATCTGTGAACCCAAATGATGGCGAATTGTATGAACTATGGGTTATCACGGCCGTTGTTTTGGGCGGAACCAAGCTAACCGGTGGCGCAGGATCAATCATTTCGACCTTTGGCGGTGTGCTGGCCATCCAGTTGTTGCGCAAAGGATTGTCGCATATCGGTGCCGACACAGAAACCGTGAACCTTGTGATTGGTTTGATTTTGATTGCGGTTCTATTCCTTGATCGTCAGTTGAATATCAAAGGCAAAGAGGAGTTGAAGGTATGAGCCAGCAACAACCCGTTTTACGTCTTGAAAATATCGTCAAAACTTTTCCCGGTGTTCGCGCATTGGATGGGGTGTCCTTTGATGTCCAGCCGGGCGAAGTGCATGCCTTGATGGGTGAAAATGGCGCCGGAAAATCGACCTTGATGAAGGTGCTTGGCGGCATTTACCAACCCGATGAAGGGCAAATCATTGTCAATGAACAGCCCGTGAATATGACAACACCCCTTGAGGCCAAAGATCACGGGATTTTGTTTATTCACCAAGAGCTTAGCCTTGCGACTGAGCTCAGTGTTGCAGAAAATATTTTCTTAGGTGAATTGCCCCGAAAATCCTTTGGTCGGGTCGATTGGACCAAACTATATGCACAGACAGATGAAATTCTATCTATGCTTAAGGTTGGGTTTAATGCGCGCACGCGTGTGGGTGAATTATCGATTGCCAATCAACAGATGGTCGAAATTGCCCGTGCTTTGACGCATGATGCCCGCGCTGTTATTTTTGATGAACCAACGGCATCATTGACCGACGCAGAAAAGGTCGTTTTGTTTGATGTAATCAAGGATCTGACCGATAATGATGTTGGCATTGTCTATATTTCTCACCGCATGGAAGAAATCTTTCATATGACAGATCGCATCAGCGTTTTGCGTGATGGTCAGTATCGTGGGACAGTTGAAACTGCCAAAACGAACGAAGAGGATGTCACCCAGCTGATGATCGGTCGCAAACTGGACCTATCACGCGAAGCGCTGGCGCATGAATTTGGCGAAACCGCACTAGAGGTGCGCGGCCTGTCATGTGGCAATCTGTATCAAGACGTGTCGTTTCACGTCAGACGCGGCGAGGTTTTGGGATTTTACGGTCTGGTCGGGGCAGGGCGCACAGAAATTGCGGAAACGCTGTTCGGGTTGCGCGATCAAAGCGCAGGCGAGATTTTGTTAAATGGCGCACCCGTCACGATCAATTCCCCTGCAGATGCGATTGCCAAGGGGATTTCATTGGTCCCAGAGGACCGCAAAGGCCAAGGTTTGGTTTTGGGTATGAATTGTCGTGACAATATAACGCTGCCCCAGATTGACAAATTAACCTCGGGGCCGTTTGTGGATCAGGGTGCGGAAATTAAGATATTCGATAAGTACAAAGACAGCTTGGACATTCGAACCCCGGGTTGGCGACAAACTGTTGGTAATTTGTCAGGTGGCAATCAGCAGAAAATTGTCATCGGGAAATGGTTGTCCATGCATCCAGATGTATTGATCGTGGATGAACCCACGCGTGGGATCGATGTTGGCAGCAAATCCGAAATCCACAAACTTATCCGCGAATTGGCAGCACAAGGCTATGCTGTCATTGTGATCAGTTCCGAAATGCCCGAAGTTCTGCGTGTCTCTGATCGGATCGTCGCAATGTATAGCGGTCGCATTATGCGCACCTTTGGTTCGGACGAGGTAACCGAGGATAACCTGATCCAAGCCATTTCAGGATTAGAAGGCGCCCAGGTGGCATCATGACCCGCATTGGGTTTGCTGGCTTAGGTCGGATGGGCCGTCTGATGGCGGCCAATCTGATCGCGGCCGGTTTTGATGTCGTTGTGTGGAACAGAACACAACAAGTCGCACAAGATTTTGCACTGCAATACAGTGTCGAATATGTCAGTGATCCCATTGATCTGGCCAATGCGTGCGATTGTATTGTCACGATGCTTGCTGATGATGTGTCGTCGCAACAGGTGCATTATGGCGATACGGGATTGTTTGCGGGTGCGCGGGCCAAGACCTTTGTCGAAATGGGCACGATGAGTCGCGACCATATTTTGGCACTCGCGCAGGGCTGTCGTGCAGATATGCAGGTGATCGATGCGCCGGTTTCCGGTGCAACACAGGCCGCCGCCGCAGGAACATTGATGGTCATGCTGGGGGCGTCGCAGCAAAATGGCCAGGCAATCGCCCCGATCCTAGATGCAATGGCATCCAAGGTTTTGTATTTGGGGAAAATCGGCAATGGGGCCGTGATGAAATTGGCGGTAAATTCCCTGATCCATGGCATCAATCAAACGTTTTCCGAAGCAATGAACATGGCTGGGGCCGCCGGCATTGCGCCCGATTTGGCCTATGATGTTGTTCAAGCCAGTGCAGCTTGTGCACCAATGCTGACCTATCGTCGCCCTTTGTATCTAAACGAGGCGGAAAATGATGTGACCTTTACGGTATCACTGGCGCGCAAAGATATGCAGGTTATGACAGACTTGGCGCGCAATCTGGGGGTCGCAACGCCCCAAGCGGACATTACGTTGGACCAGCTGAAATTGGCTGAAACCGCAGGCTATGGCGCGCGGGATATGGCGGCTATGTTGGCATTTGCAAAGGAGAATTCGAAATGAAGGCTGTTTTATTTGTGGGCGGATGGCAGGGCCACGCGCCGACGGCATTCGCGGATTGGTACAAGGAATTGCTTGAACAAAACGGCTTTGATGTGGATGTCTATGACACGCTTGCACCATTAGAGAATCCCGAAGACCTGTCAGATGTTGATTTAATCACGCCAATCTGGTCATCGGCGCGATCTGGTCACAAAGAGGAATTTGGTAATATGACCAAATTGCAAGAGGACGGATTGTTAAAGCTGATCGCTGCAGGATGCGGTATTGCAGGCTGGCACGGACATATGGGGGACGCATTTCGCGACCGCCCAACCTATCACTTTCTGATTGGTGGTCAATTTGTGGCCCATCCCCCCGGTTGGCCCGATAATTTACAACCGACCGAAGATTACATTGATTATGATGTCACAATCTGCAAGCCCGATGATCCGATCGTGCATGGGATCAAAAGTTTCCGTATAAAATCCGAGCAATATTATATGCTGGTGGATCCTTCAAATGATGTTCTGGCAACCACAACATTTTCGGGTGATCACCTATGGTGGATCGAAGGGACTGTGATCCCTGTCGTGTGGAAACGCCGTTGGGATCAGGGCCGCGTGTTTTATTGTTCGATTGGTCACGAATTGAATGATCTAAAACAGCCCCAAGTCACCGAAATCATTCGCCGCGGTGCATTGTGGGCCTCACGCGGGATCAACGATTAACCGTTGGATAAATCAGCAGGGCAGGCAGTTGATGCCACCCTGCTGTCATTACATCAGCTGCGCATTTTGGCGCCGGTTGGATCATAAAGCGGCCCATCAAGCACCACCGCATCATAAAGCGCGCCTAGAATTTCGACCTGCACCTGCGTTCGTGCTTGGGCATATTCCGCTGCAACATATCCCATCGCCATGGATTTACCCACGCGGTGGGCATACCCGCCAGACGACACATAACCGATGGCGCGGCCGTTGTGCAAAATGGCTTCGTCGTTTGAAACGTCAATGCCGTCCACGTCAATTGTCAGGGTTACCAATTTTTGCGAAACGCCGGCGGCTTTGGCATCAAGCGTTGCTTGTTTGCCGACGAATTCCTTGTTCCAGTTAATGAAAACATCCATACCGGATTCAACGGCATTGAAATCGGGTCGGTATTCCAACGTCCATGCGCCCCATGCCTTTTCCAAGCGCATCGACATCAGCGCGCGCGCGCCATACCAGCGGTACCCCAAACCAGCGCCAGCCTCTTCTATGCTGGTGGCAAGGCGCAGCAGGTATTGCGGTTTGCAATAGATTTCATAGCCTAATTCACCCGAAAAACTGATCCGGTTCAAAATCACCGGAACACCCGCGACAAAGGTTTGGCGCAGATCGCGGAATTTGAACGCATCGGCCGACACATCATCGCGGGTCAATCGCGCCAGCAGATCGCGCGATTTTGGGCCCGACAGGGCAATCCCGTGCCAATCATCACTGACATTGCGATAGCTGACGTCAGCGGGCAGGTTTTGTTCAAACCAACGGCGATGTGCCTCTTGCATGGCGCCTGAGCCGAACAGCATGAAATGATCATCCGACAAACAGGCCACCGTTAAATCGCCATATAGTTTGCCCTTGGGCGTCAGCATCGGGGTCAGGGTCAGGCGGCCAGGTTTTGGCACATAGCCTGCCAAGATGTGATCCAAATGCGCCCTTGCGCCGGCGCCGCGGAATTCATGTTTGGCAAAGTTCGCGATTTCAATACCGCCCACCGCCGTTTGCACGGCTGCCACCTCGCGGGCGACATAATCGTGGCTGCGATTGCGTTCAAAGGTTGGGATTTCATGCGCGTCTGTGGCGTCATCGGCGAACCACAGCGCATGTTCCAGCCCGAACCCTTGGCCCATCAACGCGCCCTGTGACACCAACCGATCATAAAGCGCGGTTGTTTTTTGCATCCGTCCCTTGGGCAGTGTTTCATTGGGAAAGGTCATGACAAAGCGGCGTTCATAGTTTTCCGATGATTTGATCGTGCCCCAATCAGGCGTGGCAAATTCGCCAAAACGCGCGACATCCATGGCCCACACATCGATCGAGGGTTCGCCATCCATCATCCATTCGGCCATGGTTAGGCCCACGCCACCGCCTTGGCAGAACCCTGCCATGACACCCACCGCGACCCAATAATTTTTCATTCCCGGCACTGGTCCGATCATGGGGTTGCCGTCAGGACCAAAGGTAAAGGGACCATTGATCATATCCTTGATCCCTGCCTGTCCAATGGCAGGAATGCGGTCAAACGACATTTCCAGACGGTCGGCAATACGATCCAAATCGGGTTGCAGCAATTCATGGCCAAAATCCCACGGCGTGCCGTCCACTTTCCACGGGGTGGATTTGGGTTCATAGGTGCCCAACAACATCCCCTGACGTTCTTGGCGGAAATATATATTTGCCTCGTAGTCGATGCCTGCGGGCAGGCGGCCCGCTTCGCCCATGGTTTCCATACGCTCGGCGATCATGGGGATTTTTTCGGTGATCAGGTAATGATGTTCCATGGGTTGGACGGGCAGGTGGATGCCGGACATATGGCCCACCTCGCGGGCCCATAATCCGCCACAGTTGACGACCATTTCGGCGTTAATCGTGCCCTTGGGCGTGGTCAAATCCCATGATCCGTCTGGGCGTTGCGACATGGCGGTGACACCACAATGGGTAAAATACTGCGCCCCATGCACCCGCGCCGATTTGGCAAAGGCATATGTCGCACCGGAGGGATCCAAATCACCGTCCTGATCATCCCAAAGCGCGGCATAGTAATGTTTGGGGTCGATCAGGGGGTGGCGTTCCGCCAATTCCTGCGGGGAAATGAATTCTTGGTGCAGCCCCATATAGCGCGCCTTGGATCGTTCGCGTTTTAGGTAATCATACCATTCCTTGGTCGATGCAGCATAAAACCCGCCCGTGATGTGCAGGCCCACGGAATGGCCTGATGTTTCTTCGATTTCTTTGTACAAATCGATGGTATAGCTTTGCAGGCGCGAAATATTCGGATCAGAACTGATCGTATGAATTTGCCCTGCGGCGTGCCACGAACTGCCCGATGTTAATTCATCGCGTTCCAGCAAAACAACGTCTTTCCACCCGAATTTGGCCAAGTGAAATAAAATCGAACACCCCACGACACCCCCGCCGATGACCACCACGCGGGCATGACTGGGCAAGGATTTTTCTGGACTTGATGTATCTTGTTGAATTTCGGGCATGAACACTCCTTGTCTCTTTGTTGGGATTGTGTCGCGTTTTGGGATGTTTGGTCAATAGCAGACATTGGCCAGTTGATCGTTGGTGTGTGATCAATGGGGGCGCGTGCAGCGATGGTAATTGTGCCTGCCAAAATTTTGCAATACTAAGCACCACAGGGTGCACATTGTTTGCCGTGGGGCGCGTTGTGATCGTGAAAACGCGCGTGTTTTGCAAACTGTTAAATTCACAATGGTGCGACTATCCCGAAAGATGTGGTGGCTT
>Ga0102963_1000282_pt1 | contig 21577 bp, 20 predicted proteins | sample SalPon2_C_H2O_MG_2_FD_84522 | JGI IMG/M metagenome (GOLD analysis project Ga0102963, IMG submission 84522) | Salt pond water microbial communities from South San Francisco under conditions of wetland restoration - Salt Pond MetaG SF2_C_H2O_MG | ecosystem: Environmental > Aquatic > Non-marine... | reverse complement strand
CGAAATATAAAATTGATGAGATTGTAAGTATGTATAAATTTCTTCATTCAAATCCTGAACTTTCTTGGCAAGAGGATAAGACATCAAATTATCTAGCAGATATTCTTGAGGCAGAAGGATATGAAGTCACTAGAGGAGTTGGTGAAAAAGGAGTTGTAGCAATTCTAAAAAATGGAAAAGGTCCAACTCTTATGATCAGAGCTGATATGGATGCGTTACCTGTTGAAGAAAAGACAAATCTTGGATATGCCTCTAAAGTGAGACAAATAAATAGATTTGGTAAGGAGGTACCTGTTATGCATGCTTGCGGTCATGACATACATATGTCTGTTTTGATTGGCACAGCTAAGAATTTGATTTCTATGAAAAATAAATGGTCTGGTACTTTAATGTTGATACTTCAGCCTGCTGAGGAAGTTGGTCAAGGTTCTTTGGCTATGCTCGAGGATGGTCTTTTTGAAAGGTTTCCAAGACCTGATTTTAATTTAGCTCTTCACGTAGGTGGTATGGGTCCTGCTGGAACTGTCGGTTATCAACTAGGCTATGCAATGGCAAATGTTGATAGCGTTGATATAGTGGTAAATGGTGTTGGAGGTCATGGAGCCTATCCTCACACAACAATTGATCCAATTGTATTAGCTTCACAGATTGTTCTATCCTTGCAGACAATAGTAAGTAGGAAAATTGATCCATTAGAACCAGCTGTGGTAACGGTGGGCTCTATTCACGGCGGTCTTAAGCATAATATTATTTCTGAAGAAGTGAAGCTGCAGTTAACTTTGAGGTCTTATAGTGATGAAGTTAGAAATAAAACAATTAATGAAATAAAAAAAATTGTTAAAGGTCTTGGTATTGCAGCTGGATTACCTGAAAATAAGATGCCTAAGGTTTTAGTAAAAGATGAGTATACTCCTGCATTATATAACGATCCCGATTTTTCAAATAAAGTTTTGAATTTTATCAGAAATGAAATTGGTAAAGATAATGTTATTGAAATATCTGCTGTTATGGGAGGAGAGGATTTTGCAAGGTATGGAAAACAAGATCCAAGAATACCTAGTTTATTATTTTGGTTAGGGGGAACATCAAAAGAAAATTGGCAAAAATATTTGAATGATGAAATTGACATGGTTTCCATTCATTCACCATTTTTCGCACCTGATCCAGAACCTACTATCACCACAGGAATAAGGGCAATGACTGCGTCTGCTCTTGGATTATTAAAATAAAGGAAAAAAAATTATGAATTCAATATTTAATTTAGAAGGGAAGGTAGCTCTTGTAACAGGTGGAGGAAGCGGTCTCGGAGCCTCAATAGCCCTAACACTGTCAAAGTCAGGAGCAAAAGTAGCCTTAGCTGCCAGAAGAAAAGAGAAGCTCAAGGAAACTGAAAATCTAATTATTCAATCGGGAGGTGTAGCAGAAGTTTATGATTTAGATGTATCTGATGAGGAAAACGTTAAATCATGTTTAAATTCAGTTATTTCTAGTATAGGTGAAATAGATATTTTAGTTAATAATGCAGGTACTACTACTGTTGGATCTATTGATGGAACAACTTCAGAAGATTGGGATTTAGTAATAAATACAAATTTGAGAGGCCCCTGGTTTCTTGCAAAGGAATGGGTTGCCGGTAGAAGGAAAAAAAATATAAAAGGTGGAAATGTATTAAATATTTCTTCAATTTGTGGCGAGGCTGCTCAAAAAGGCAATGGTGTATATTGTGTTTCTAAGGCAGGTTTATCTCATCTAACTAGGCAAATGGCATTAGAATGGGCAAAATACTCAATAAGGGTTAATGCTCTAGCTCCTGGTTACATGCGTTCTGATATCAATAAAGATTTTATAGACTCTGATTTAAGCAATGATATGATTAATAGAATTCCAATGAGAAGAGTTGGGGATTTTAGTGAAATGGATGGTCCATTATTACTTTTAGTAAGTGACGCAGGTTCATATATTACTGGTGAAACTATTATAGCGGATGGAGGTCATCTGCTAAGAGAGATTTAAGATAATGAAAAATATTGAATTTTATTTTGATTTTGGTAGTCCTACTGCTTACTTAGCCTTTACACAACTTCAATTAATTGCTGAAAGACAAAAAACTAATCTTGTTTATTTTCCTATTTTATTAGGAGGGGTTTTCAAAGCTACAGGAAATAATCCACCAGCATCAGTCCCTGCTAAGGGAAAATATATGATGGCCGACCTTCAAAGGTATGCTGATAAATACAAAGTACCCTACAAAAGAAATCCTTATTTTCCAGTTAACACATTATCTCTAATGAGGGGTGCAGTCTCTTATCAAGAAGATGGTGATTTTTTGAAATATGTAAATGTTATTTTTCAAAACATGTGGATAGATCCCAAAAATCTAAATGATGATGAGGTTCTTAAAAAAGTACTTATTGATAACCACTTTGATGTTGATGATTTTATGAAAAGGATATCGGATCAAAATGTTAAAAATAAATTAATTTCTAATACTGAAAATGCTGTCAAAAAAGGAGCCTTTGGGGCCCCAACGATATTTGTTGGCGATGAAATGTTTTTTGGTCAGGATAGAATGGAATTTATTGAAAATAGTATAAGTAATTGATTTATTTGTATATTTATTCTTAAAAACTCTCATAAAATTATAAAAATATAAAAAAATATTAATTTTTTTAAAAGTTGGTATTGAAATTGCTTTTATTAGTTGCGATTTCGCGAATAACTAATTGGAGGTTTAAATGATTATTAAAAAAACAACTAATAAAATTAAAAAGTTTTTAGTTGCAGGTATATTGAGTATTTCAATGTCTGGAGTTGCAATGGCAGCTGTTGAATGGAATACCGCTGTAACAAGTGAATATATATGGCGAGGAATGTCTCAAGGTAAAGGTGCCGCAGTTTCAGGCGGTATAGATGTTTCAGGAGAGTCAGGATTTTCAGCTGGTGTTTGGGTATCAAACGTAGATTTTGGTGACAACGCAACTTATGAACTTGATGTCTATGCTGGATATAGTTTTGGTCCTGTAAGTGTTGGTTATATTTATTATGCTTACCCTGATAATACAGATGAAGGTTATGATTTCAGTGAAGTTAATATTTCTGCTGATGTTGGAGCTTTTACATTTGGAGCAAATATATTAGCTGATGCAGATTGGGATATGGATTTTGGTGATGATGTTTATTACACAATCGATACTGGTTTTGCGGCTACCGACGCAATAGGTATAAGTCTTCACTTAGGTTTTTATGATTATGATGCCGCTGATGAAGAAACGGATTACGGTATTTCAATCGATTTTGACTCTGGTTTTTCATTTGGAATAATTGATAGCAGTAGAGATGATAGCGATCCTTTCTTTGTCATTACATACGCTATTAGCGGTTAATTTTAACTCATAGGGATATTTAAAATGAAAAGTTTATTCAAAAAAATGATAGTTATGGCTGGGTTCTCATTCCTGGCTATGACTGGAACAGCTAACGCAGAAGTAAGCGCAGAAACAGCTTATGTTTTTAACACTTTTTCTTTTTTAGTTAGTGGTTTTCTAGTAATGCTTATGGCTTTAGGTTTTACTTGTCTTGAAGCTGGCTTAGTAAGAACAAAGAACACAGCAACTATTTGTGTTAAAAATGTTGCTTTATATAGTTTAGCTGGAATAATGTTTTACCTTGTTGGCTATGGCTTCATGTACAATGATGTGAGTGGATACATAGGCACACCGGCTCTTTGGAATCCAGAAGCAGCCGCAGATCCAGCTGATGGCTATTCAAAAATGTCAGATTGGTTTTTCCAAATGGTATTCTGCGCTACAGCAATGTCTATTGTCAGCGGAACAATTGCAGAAAGAATTAAATTAATTCCTTTCTTAATCTTTGCAATAATTCTTACTGGCATCATTTATCCTATCCAAGGTTCTTGGACATGGGGTGGTGGATGGTTGTCTGAAATGGGCTTCTCTGACTTTGCTGGTTCAACTATAGTTCACTCAGTTGGTGGATGGGCAGCTTTAACTGGAGCTATTATAATAGGTCCTCGTTTAGGTAAGTATGGTCCAAATGGTCAAGTGAATGCTATACCTGGTTCAAATCTTCCATTAGCTACTATAGGAACATTTATACTATGGTTTGGCTGGTTTGGTTTTAACGGCGGTTCTCAACTAGCATTGGGTTCTGCAGCAGATGCAGCAGCAATGGCAAATGTTTATGTAAATACTAATATGGCCGCTTGCGCAGGTTTAGTAGCCGCACTTGTATTATCAATGATTTTATACAGTAAAACTGATTTAACATTTGTTTTAAATGGTGCTCTTGCAGGTTTAGTTTCTATTACCGCTGGTCCTGATGTAGCTACACCGTTACAAGCCATCATAATCGGTGCTATTGGCGGAGTTATCTGTACATTAGCTATACCATTACTCGATAAATTAAAAATTGATGATGTTGTAGGAGCAATTTCAGTACACCTAGTTGCTGGTATTTGGGGTACCTTAGCAGTCGCCATACCTGGTTTAAATGGTAGTGGTGATATGGCAACGCAAATTATCGGTATCTTAAGCATTGGAATATTCACTGTTGTTTTAAGTACGATTGGATGGATTGTTCTTAAAGCTGTATTTGGTCTAAGACCTTCAGAAGAAGAAGAAACTACTGGATTAGATATTTCCGAATTGGGAATGGATGCTTATCCAGAGTTTAAGAATTAGTCATTTACCTCCCCCTTTGTAAACATGACTAGTTTACCACCGTACTCTTCCCCCAGAGTACGGTGGTTTTTTTTAAAATATTTTTCCAGGATTCATTATATTATTTGGGTCAACTGATCTTTTGATTTGAGACATTATATTGATAGAATTACCTTTTTCGGTTTTTAAAAAATCTTTTTTTCCAATACCAATTCCATGTTCACCAGTCGATGTTCCTTTCATTCTTAAGGCTCTTTCGACAAGTTTATCATTAATTTTTTTTGCTTCGTTTACTTCTTTTTTGTCTTCTGGATTAAGAAGTAAAATTAAATGAAAATTTCCATCACCAACATGACCTACAATTGGTGCAATTATATTTGAGCTTTCAATATCCTTTTTAGTTTCAAGTATGCATTCCGTTAAGGATGAAATAGGAACACATACATCTGTTGTAAAAGCTTTTTTTCCAGGACAAAGACTCAAAGCTGCATAATAAGCGTTATGACGAGAACTCCATAATTTATCAATTTCAGCTTGTTGATCAGACCAGTCAAATTTAATTAAACCGTTATCTTTTGAAATTTGTTCAAATTGTTGAATCTGTTCTTTAACTCCAAGGGGTGATCCATGAATTTCAATAAATAAAGTTGGCTTCTCGTCATGGTTTGTATTCTTGTAGTTATTAATAGCCTTGATTTGAACTTCATCAAGTAGCTCTATTCTAGAAAGAGGAAGCCCAATTTGTATAGCTTCTATAACAGTATTTACCGCACCGTTTAAATTATTGAAATTACATACCCCAGCTGAAATCGCCTCAGGCCTTCCATGAAGTTTTAAATCAATTTCAGTGATAAATCCTAATGTTCCTTCTGACCCAAGCATTAGATGAGTCAAATCATATCCTGCTGAAGATTTTCTTGCCCTAGACCCAGTTTTAATAATTTCACCATCAGGCATGACAACTTTTAAACCCATAACCTGTTGTCTAATGGTGCCATATTTTACAGTATTTGTTCCTGACGCTCCAGTAGAGCACATTCCACCTATTGAGGCATTAGCTCCAGGATCTATTGGAAAAAAGAGCCCTGTATCTCTTAGAAATAAATTTAAATCTTCTCTAGTTACACCGGGTTGAACTTTGCAATCCATATCCTCTAAATTAACTTCTTTAATTTTATTCATATGAAGAGAGTTAATTGTTATACCGCCCTTTAGGGCATGGACTTGACCCTCTAAAGATGTTCCTGCGCCAAAAGGTATTATAGGAATCTTTCTTTCATTTGCAAAATTCAAAATTATTGATACTTCTTTTGAACTTTCTGGAAATATTACCGCATCTGGAATAGACTCGGGCACATGCCATGATTCATCATGGCTGTGCTGAAGTCTTACGGCTTCGGATGTTGATAGTCTCTCTCCAAAAATTTTTTCTAATTTAGAGAGATCCATTCTTTTATTTATAATCCAAGTACGAACTTTGCCATTATATTTCTTTGAACTTCGTCTGATCCACCATAAATAGTTGATGCACGATTGTTCAAATAAGAAGGAAATGCTGTAAGAGCATGATCAGGACCAATTTTTTCAACATTTGAGAAAGGTTGTCTAGCTTCGTTTTGAAGAGGCATGGTATAATAACCGACTGCTTCAACTGTAAGCATATCGACTTCTTGTTTTAAATTAGATCCTCTAGATTTTAATATTGATGAAGCAGGCCCAGGATGACCTCTTTCGGCTATATCTGCCATTATTCTGTGTTCAGTCATAAGAAGAGCTTGTGCCTTAATTTCAGTCTCTGATAATGATTTAAGAAAAGCATCATCTTCTAACAATCTTTCGCCTGTATCTGATCTTTCAACGGATGCAATTTGTTTTATTTTTTCAATATTAGACTGAATTCCAGCAGCATAATTGCCACCCCTTTCAAATTCTAGTAAATACTTAGCTACAGTCCATCCATCATTTTCCTCGCCAACAACATTTTCTACAGGAACTTTTACATTATCAAAAAATGTTTGATTAACTTCATGATCCCCAGCCATTGTAATTATAGGTTTAATTTCAATTCCAGGAGTATCCATATCAATTAAAATAAAAGTAATGCCTTGTTGAGGTTTTCCAGAATTATCAGTTCTAACTAAACAAAATATTCTATTTGCATGCTGAGCATGAGTAGTCCAAATTTTTGTACCATTTATAATATAGTGGTCTCCTTCTCTAACAGCTTTGCATTGCAAAGAAGCTAGGTCCGAACCTGACCCAGGCTCTGAATAACCCTGACACCAAAAATCTTCACCAGATAAAATTCTAGGTAAATAAAAATCTTTTTGTTCTTGAGTCCCATATTTCATAAGAACTGGACCAACCATTGCTAATCCCATTGCTGTAGGTGATGGTGCACCAGCCTTAGAGCATTCACTTGCAAAAATATATCTTTGCATGTCATCCCATCCAGTTCCGCCATACTCTTTAGGCCATTTGGAGCCTATCCATCCTTTTTTATGTAAAATTTTATGCCATTTTGATGAGTATTCAACCTCACTAAAAACACTAGCTGTAAGTTTTCCCGCTTCCCTTAATTCAGTAGTTAGCTCTTTATCTAAAAAGTCTATAACTTCTTTTCTGAATTCTTCATATTCAGGTTTAAAACTTAAATCCATTTTTTACTCCAATCTATTTTCTTATTGAATTTACTTAATAACTAAAAAATACCTTTTAGCATAGTATAAACATACTTGATTAGTTTAAAAATAGTAATTAATAATAAATCTTGTTTTTTTTTGAGGGGAATCATAATGCCTTATTATGAAGACATAGTTCATTTATGCGATATTCCAAGATATCACGCTATGCATAATCCAAATGAAATTGCTTTTGTTTATGAAGACAAGCAAACGACTTATAAACAATTCGATTTAAAAACTGAGAAAGTTGCAAATGGTCTTGTTGATTTAGGTGTTCAAGATCAAGATCGTGTTGCTTTTATGGATAAGAATTCAGACATTTTTTATGAAGTAGTTCTTGGTTGTTCAAAAGCAAATGCTGTGGTTGTTGGAATCAACTGGCGCTTAGCTCCACCTGAAGTTGCATATATATTAAATGACAGTGGTGCAAAAGTTCTATTTGTTGGAGAAGAATTTTTTGATCTAGCGGATAAGATCCTTGAATTATCTACAAATGTAGAGCAAGTAATATGTATCACTGGTTCAAGAGATGGCTGGTTATCATTTGAGGAATGGAAAGAATCTCAATCAAGTGAGCAATGCTCAAGAAAATCCTCTTTAGAAGATGTTGCTATTCAGATGTATACTTCAGGAACTACTGGTCATCCAAAAGGGGTTCAATTAACACATGGGAATTTTCATTCATCTCGTAATCAAGAACCTAAGGAAGGAATGGAATTTGGCGAATGGTCTGAAGATGATGCCAGTTTAGTAGCAATGCCAAGTTTTCATATTGGTGGTGCAGGCTGGGGTTTACAAGGGCTGTATGCGTGCGCAAAAAATGTAGTATTGAAAGAGTTTCTTCCCGAAGATGTTTTAGATGCAATCGGAAAACATAAAATTTCAAAAATATTTATGGTTCCTGCTGCCATGAAAATGGTTTTAGATCATCCAAAATCAAGAGAAACCGATTATTCAAATATCAAATATATTCTTTATGGCGCATCTCCAATTCCTCTTGACCTTCTCAAAGAAGCTATTGAGGTTTTTGAATGTGGATTTGTTCAATTATATGGTATGACAGAGACGTGCGGTTCAGTTACCTATCTTCCACCTGAAGATCATTCAATTGAAGGTAATGAAAGAATGAAATCAGCTGGTAAGGCTTATCCTCATTGTGAGATAGCAATTTTAGATGAGACTAGTAACGAGCTACCAACAGGAAGTGTTGGTGAAATTGCAGTGAGGTCGACATCAAATATGCTAGGTTATTGGAACCTTCCTGATGAAACTAAAAAAACACTTAAAGATGGGTGGTTAAGAACTGGTGATGCTGGCTACATGGATGCTGATGGGTATGTATATGTTCATGATAGAGTTAAGGATATGATTGTATCGGGTGGAGAAAATGTTTATCCTGCTGAAGTGGAAAGTGCTATTTTTGGACATGAGAGTATAAGTGATGTAGCAGTAATTGGTATTCCTGACGAAAAATGGGGAGAAGCTGTTAAAGCTATTGTTGTTCTTAAAGATGGAAAAACAGCTAGCGAAAAAGAAATAATTGATTTTACGAGAGAAAGAATAGCCGGTTTTAAATCTCCAAAATCAGTAGACTTTATTTCTGAATTGCCTAGAAATCCATCAGGAAAAATACTAAAAAAAGAATTAAGAGCACCTTATTGGGAAGGAAAAGAAAGACAAATTAATTAAGTTTGGAGTTTATTTATGAGTAATCAAAAACCAATAGCAGATAATCTATTTACCTGGCCTTCTGATCAGCCAAAATTGTTGGGTAGTAAAGATACTGAAACCGGAAGATATTTTTTTCCAGCAAAAAAATCTAATACGCATGAACAGGTTGAGCTTTCAACAAAAGGAAAGTTATGGACATGGACTGTTCAGAGATTTATGCCAAAAACACCTTATATAGGAGCAGATAATCCGGAGGATTTTAAACCATATGCTGTAGGATATATTGAGTTACCTGGAGAAATTATGGTAGAGTCTAGATTAGAGGGGGTTAACCCTGAAGATTTGGAAATTGGTATGGAAATGGAATTATCCATTGACCCATTTGTAAAAAACGAAGATGGTGAAGAATTAATGATGTTTTCATTTAGACCATGTAAAAATTAATTAGGAGTATTATTTATGTCAGATGTAGCGATAATTGGTATTGGAATTCATCCCTTTGGAAGAACAGAAGGTATGACAGGTTTGCAACAAGGTGTTCATGCAGCTAGGGAAGCATTGTCTGATGCAGAAATGGAATGGAGTGATATTCAATTTGCATTTGGTGGATCAGCTGCTGCAGGTAGCGCGGATGCAATGGTTAATGATTTAGGCCTTACAGGGATCCCTTTTATGAATGTGTCTAATGGTTGCGCCACAGGAGGATCTTCACTTCTTTCTGCATATACAACTATTAAGTCTGGTCAATTTGATATTGGTATGGCTGTTGGTTTTGACAAACATCCTAGGGGAGCATTTAATGCTGACCCCGAAGCATCTGGTTTACCAAGGTGGTATGGTGAAACTGGTTTAATGTTAACAACTCAGTTTTTTGGAATGAAAATTCAACGTTATATGAATGATTATGGTATTACTTCAGACTCACTAGCTTTGGTTGCTGAAAAAGCATTTAATAATGCTTCCTTAAATCCAAATGCGTGGAGAAGAGATCCAGTATCAAAAGATACAATTTTAAATGCTATGATGGTTTCTGACCCTCTTACAAAATATATGTTTTGTTCACCTGCTGAAGGGGCGGTTGCTTTAATTTTATGTAAAGCTGAATTAGCTCATAAATATACTAGCAAGCCTCTATTTTTAAAAGGGGCTGCTTTCAGATCACGTCCTTTAGGGTCGTTTGAGGTTTTTAGTCCTTCGCTTGAGATTGAGAGAGGTCCAAGTCCAACAGTTGGTGCTTCAGAAGCGACTTTTGAAATGGCCGGTATGACCAGAGAAGATATTGATTTAGCTCAATTACAAGATACTGAGTCAGGTGCTGAAATTATGCATATGGCCGAGAATGGATTTTGTAAAGATGGCGAGCAAGAAAAACTATTACAGGATGGTGATACTAAATTAAATGGTAGTTTCCCTGTTAATACTGATGGTGGCTGTATCGCTAATGGCGAACCAGTTGGAGCCTCAGGCTTAAGACAAGTTTATGAAAATTGTGTTCAATTAAGAGGTGCTGCCGGAAAGAGACAAGTTGAGGGTAATCCAAAAACTGCTTATACACATGTATACGGAGCTCCTGGTATATCTGCCTGCACAATAGTGACAACTTAGGTAATCATCATGATAAATAAAAAATTTACTCTCGCAGGGAGACCTATTGGACGACCTATTTCAGATGATGATTTTGAATATAAAGAAGAAGAATTGAGAGAAATTAATGATAATGAAGTTTTACTTGAAAACTTAGTTATAGAATTTCAACCTGCTCAAAAAGGATGGATGGAACAAATTTCTAATTATGTAGCTCCATTAGAAATTGGAGATGTAATGAGATGTAGTGGTATTGCAAGAGTTTTAGAGACTAAATCTGAAAAATTCAAAAAAGGCGATATTGTAATTGGGGAAACTTGTTGGCAAACACATCCGATTTTGAGTCAAGACAAGGTTGAGAAAGTTAAAGATGAGAGTATGGCTACAAAATATCTTGGAGCGCTTGGAGGAACAGGTTTAACAGCCTATTTTGGCGTTACCAAAATTAGCAAACCTAACCCTGGTGACACAGTTTTAATAACTGGCGCTGCCGGTGGAGTTGGTTCAATAGCAGGCCAGATTTTTAAAATCGCTGGATGCAAAGTTATTGGTATTGCTGGTGGAAAAGAAAAGTGTGACATTTTAATTGATGAATTTGGTTTTGATGGTGCAATAGATTATAGATCTGATGATTTAAATAATTCAATTAAAGAGCTATGTCCAGAGGGTGTAAATGTTCTTTATGATAATGTTGGCGGAAGAATTCTCAATGATTGCCTTAATCACTTAGCAATGAATGCTAGAGTCGCGATTTGTGGAATAATTTCTCGCCATAAAACCGATAATTCAAATTTTGGGCCTGAAAATTATTCAAATTTGATTTTTAAAAGAGCTACGATGCAAGGTTTTATAATGTTTGATTATATGTCTGAGGCTGATGCAGCTAGAAATCAAATTAAGAAATGGATATTGGAAGAAAAGATTAATTGTAAGGAAGATATTCAGGAAGGCTTTGAAAATGCACCTAATACCTTAAGAAGACTTTTCGAAAGTAAAAATAAGGGAAAACAACTTTTAAAAATTGCTGATTAAATTTAATAAATTTGGTTATTATTTGTCGCATAGTAAAGATTAGCTTTAATGTTTATTTAAGAATATATTGCTAAAAAATTAATTAAGTTTGGAGACTAAAATGAATACACCTTTTAATTTTCGTTTAACTAAATTTCCTAATGAAGCTGAAATACTAAGACTTGAAGTCAGGGAATTTTTATCTGAAGCGCTAAAAGATGTTCCTAAGGAAACTCGTGCTGAAACTTGGTATGGTGCTGATGAAAATTTTAGTAGAAAAGTAGGTCAAAAGGGTTGGATTGGATTGAACTGGCCTAAAGAATATGGTGGTGCAGGAAGGTCATCTATGGAGCGATATGTAATTTTAGAAGAAATGCTTACCGCTGGAGCTCCTGTAGGAGCTCACTGGATCTCTGATAGACAATCTGGGCCTCTTATTATTAGGTACGGTACTGAAAAACATCAAAAAGAGCTTCTTCCAGGTATATTAAAAGGAGAGTCTTATTTTTGTATTGGAATGTCAGAACCTGATTCAGGCTCTGACCTTGCGGCTTTAAGAACAAAGGCTGAAAAGAAGGGTGATATTTATCTTGTTAATGGTACTAAGTTGTGGACATCTGGTGCCCATAGATGCCAATACATGATTGCTCTTTTCAAGACATCCCAAGAAGAGGATAGACATGGAGGATTCAGTCAATTTATTGTGGATCTATCTTTACCTGGGGTTACAATCAGACCAATCATTGATTTAGCGGGAAGACATCATTTTAATGAAGTGATTTTTGAAGATGTAGAGGTTCCCGAAGATATGTTAATTGGTACTGAAGGAAATGGTTGGAATCAAGTAACTGCTGAATTAGCTCTTGAGAGATCTGGTCCAGAAAGATATTTATCCAGCTACATGCTGCTCCAGGAACTTGTAAGTGAATTTTCAAATAAAAATGACGATGAAGGTGTAACAGAGATTGGTAGACAAATGTCACATTTGACAACGCTAAGACAAATGTCCGTGTCTGTAGCTGGCATGTTAGACCAAGGAGAAAATCCTGCCTTAGAGGCCTCAGTTGTTAAAGATTTAGGTGCAGTTTTTGAACAAGAACTTCCTAACATAGCCCACAGATTAATGGGACTTGAGCCAGACTCAAAAGGTACAGATTTCCAAAGATACTTAGCAATTCTAACACAAATATCTCCTTCTTTTTCCCTTAGAGGTGGAACAAGAGAAATATTGCGAGGGATAATTGCAAGAGGTTTAGGGTTAAGGTAATGAATAATGAAACTTCACAATTATTATCTGATAGCGTAGAAAAAATTTTTTCTGATCATGTTACAAAAGAATGTATTATTTCTGCAGAAAAGGGTAAATGGCCAGAAAATTTATGGAATGAAGTTGTAGAGAATGGTCTCAATCTTGTTCTTGTTCCTGAGAGCCTAGGAGGTGTTGGCGGTACATGGTTTGATGCTGGTATTTTGTTTAAGGCTATAGGAAGATATCAAGCTCCAATTCCTCTTGCTGAGAATATAGTTGCTGGCTATCTTTTAGGTTTAGGTGAGATACCTTGTCCAGAAAATTCTATAATTACTATTTTGGATGGTGAATTAGATTTAAATGATAATAAGCTTTCAGGAGTCTCAAATAGAACACCATTTGGAAACCATTCAACGCATGGTGTAGCAATAATAAATGATAATAATAAATCAAAATTAGTATTAGTACCTATTTCAGATAAATCTGGTAGCGATGATAAAAATATTGCCCTCGAAAGTAGAAGTAATATTGAATTTAAAGGTGTCGAAGCTCTTAGTATTGCAGATGTTGATTTTAAGTCAGACCTTGTTTTGAAAATTGGGGCTTTGATGCGCTCATGCCAAATTGCAGGCGGACTTGAATCCTTATTAGATCAATCCGTTAGATATGCAAATGAAAGAATTCAATTTGGAAGACCAATAGCAAAGTTTCAAGCAATTCAACAGGAATTAGCTGTGCTTGCTACTCATGTTGCTGCTTCAGGTGTTGCAGCTGATTATGCTAGTTCATCAATGGATAACGGTGGTGATGAGTTGGCAATTGCATCAGCTAAAAGCAGAGTTGATGACGCTATTTCTGTGTGCGCAAGTATTGCTCACCAGGTTCATGGCGCAATTGGTTTTACTTATGAGCATGGGTTACATTTTTCTACAAGAAGACTTTGGTCTTGGAGGGCTGAGTATGGGGCTGGAAGTTATTGGGCTAAAATTCTTGGAGAAAAAGCAGTTTCAAATGGTGCCAATAATTTTTGGCCATCAATAACATCCGGAAAAATATAAAATTGAAAAGTTCTGAAAAAGAATGGAGATATTATGAGGATATTATTATTGGTGAGAAGAGAAAATCTGAAAATTATTTAGTCACTGAAAAAGAAATTGTAGACTTTGCTTCAAATTATGATCCACAGTGGTTTCATACAGATACAAAAGAAGCAAAAAATTCAAAATTTAAAAGTATAATTGCTAGCGGTATTCATGTAGCTGCACTATGGCGTCAGCTTGATCATAAAATAAATAGTGATATTAATTTTGTTTGTGGAATTGGTTGGGACGAAGTTCGATGGAAAAATCCTTTATATCCAAATAATGAAATTTATGTAACATCAGAATGTATCTCAAAACATGATACAACATCAAATGAAAAAGGTGTTGCAATTTTTGATCATGCAGTGAAGTTAGGAGATGGAAAAGATATTTTAGTTTTTACTGGTACTTGTTTAATTTATAAAAGAAATTAAAAAATTGTAAAAAAAATTAAATTAAATTAGTGTTACTTATTAATTTTGAGTTGTAAATCATGAATTATGAAGATGATACAAAAAAAGTTTTAAAAGGCTTTGATGATGAAAAGGAAAGAACTGGTCCGCCTGAGGGTTTTCCAGGTTTTCCACTTATTCCGGGAAAACGCTATACTGATCATGAGTTCCAAAAACTTGAATTTAAATATCTATGGCAAAAAACATGGGTTTATGCTTGTCACTTAGATCAAATTCCTGACAAGGGATCATATTTGGTGTGGGACAAACTTAAAGCCCCTATAATTATTGTAAATTCAGGTGAAGATAAAGTTAAAGCTTTTTATAACACCTGTAGACATAGAGGTGCCCCTGTTGCAAAAGATAAAAAGGGAAAAGCTAACCTTCTTGTTTGTACTTACCATGGTTGGAGTTATGACCTCGATGGTAATTTAATTAATTTAAGAGAACCAAGAGATTTTGTAGATTTAGATAAAAGTTGTCAAAATTTGATTGAAGTTTCTTGCGATAGGTTAGGAAAATGGATTTTTGTAAACTTAGATCCTGAGGCAGAAAATCTTCACGACTATCTTGGCGTGGTTGCCGATCACATGGAACAGTTTCAACCAGAAAATTTAAGACATGTTCATTCAAAAACATACCCAGTTGAAAGTAATGTAAAGGTGCTTTTAGATGCTTTTCTTGAGGTTTACCATGTGCCGTCAATTCATCAAAAAACTGTAAATAGGTTTATAGATATTGAGGGTACCACAATTAACCTATGGCCTAATGGCCATTCTAGAATGGTAACGCCTCATAGAAGGGATGATTGGAAAGACCCAGGTGCAAAAGGATTAAAAGAAATTGATACAGTAACGGAAATACCGAAAAATCATAATGCTTCATATAGCTTTTATCCTAACTTAGTTACTCCGCCTTCTTCAACAGGTATACCATTCTTAACATTTTGGCCTACATCAGATGATACTTGTGAGATTGACGTTCATTGGTTTTCTCCAGATTGGGGTGATGGAGATCTTCCTGAAATATGGAATACAAGAATACAAAACTTTGAAGATATTTTATTTGAAGATACTCAGTTTGCTCCTGAGATTCAGGCAAGTGTATCTAGCCCGGGTTTCAAGGGTGTGCTATTAAATTATCAAGAAAGAAGAATATACAGATGGCACGAAGAATTGGATAAAAAAATTGGTCATAATAAAATGGAAGAAGATTTAAGCATACCAAAGGTTCTTGGACCGTTCATAGAAAGTTAATAAATTAACAGAGTAGGATATTTTTAATGCAGGAAGAGCAAAAATTTGGTTTGTCATTTGAAGAATTGGCGACAAGAGAGACTGTATACAGAGAGAATTTATTAAAAGACCACTCTGTTCTTATAACTGGAGCAGGAAGTGGTATGGGAAAAGCAATGGCTTTTCTTTTTGCTAGGCTTGGCGCCAATGTAACTATATGTGGTCGTAAGGAAGAGAAGTTAATAAAAGTATATGATGAAATTCTAAATAGGTGCGGTAAAGAAATTTTTTGGCAAGTTTCAAATGTTCGTGACCCAGAAATGGTAGAAAAAATGCTAGATGGTATGCTAGAGCGTACTGGAAAAATTGATACGGTCATAAATAATGCAGGAGGTCAATTTCCCCAGGATGCAATTGATTTTTCTAGAAAAGGCTGGTTGGCTGTTTTAGACTTAAATTTAAATGCACCTTGGTGGGTAATGCAAGAAGCTGCAAAAAGATGGAAAAAATCTGGCACATCAGGAAATATAATAAACCTTGTTGCAAATGTAGAGAGAGGAATGCCACAAGCGGCTCATACTTGTGCTGCTAGAGCAGGTACAATTTATTTATCAAAAACGCTAGCAACAGAGTGGGCACCTCATAAAGTAAGAGTTAATTGTATTGCTCCGGGGACTATTGAAACTGAGGGATTTGAAGTATACCCTCCTGATGCACTTGAAAGATTCCATAAGGCAAATCCAATGCAAAAATTGGGAGATGTTTGGGATATTGCTGAAGCATCTATTTATTTAGCTCATGATACCGGCAGCTTTATAACTGGTGAGGTTTTAACAATAGACGGAGGAATGTCTCAATGGGGAGTTGTTTGGCCAGCTGGAATGCCAGACTATTTTAAGATGAATGGTGGAGATTAATTCTAATAAAAATAATATTTTATATTGCTTAAAACTTTTTTTCAGTCAAAATTTAATTTAACAAAAAAATTTAATCATTATTCAATCACTTGATTAATAAATTGTAATAGGAGAGGGAAGTGCAGTTAAGTAAAGATAAGTTAATAGATGCTTACACACGAATGAAAAAAATACGAGTTTTTGAAGAAACCATGCGAGACGAATTTGCTAAAGGAACCGTCCCAGCATTTATTCACCTCTATATTGGTCAAGAGGCTATTGCATCTGGAATATGCATTGAGTTAAATGATAATGATACAATTGCAAGCACTCACAGAGGTCATGGTCATTGCTTAGCAAAGAATTCAAATCTTGAAAGAATGACCATGGAAATTTTTTGCAGAGCTGATGGATTGTGTGAGGGCAAGGGTGGTTCAATGCATATTGCTGATTTGTCAGTCGGTATGCTTGGTGCAAATGCAATTGTTGGAGCTAACGCTCCTATCGCTGTTGGAGCTGCTTTAAGGCAAAGGGTCATGGGTGAAAATTTAGTATCTGCTGCATTTATTGGCGATGGTGCTTCCAATCAAGGAGCTGTATTTGAAGCTATGAATTTAGCTAGTGTTTTAAAACTTCCAGTTTTATTTGTCTTTGAGAATAACGGTTATGCTGAATTTACAGGTGTAGATTATCATTGTGGTGGAGGAGATATTGCAAAAAGAGCTGAAGGATTTGGAATGCCTTCATACAAATTAGATGGCTCAGACTTCTTTGCAGTACAAGAAGCTGCTGCTGAAGCAGTTGAAAGAGCAAGGAAAGGCGAAGGTCCAAGTGCAATAGAATGCTACGCTAAAAGATGGTATGGTCATTTTGAAGGTGATCCTCAACATTATAGAACAAAAGAAGAGCTAGAAACTATTAGAAAAGATAATGATCCTTTGATAATTTTTAGACAAAAGGTTGAAGAAGCAGGTTTAGTTGAAAGTAGTGATTTGGATGTGATTGATGATGATTTAATGTCTCAGGTTACTAATGCAGTAGAAAAAGCAAAAAATAGCCCTCTTCCAAATGTAGAGGAATTAACTACTAACGTTTATGAAGAAGGAAGCTATTAATGACTATCAAAACATACAGAGAAGCTATTATTGAAGCAATGATACTTGAAATGAAACGTGATGAAAAAGTATTTGTAATTGGTGAAGATATTTCAGGCGGAAGAGGTTGTGAGGATTTTGATGGTGAAGCAGCTGGAGGGCCTATGGGTTTAACTCAGGGTCTTTGGGATGAGTTTGGAGCTAAAAGAGTTATAGATACCCCTATAAGTGAAACCGCAATAATGGGGGCTGCAGCTGGAGCTGCTCTATCTGGTCTCAGACCAATAGCAGAGTTAATGTTTTCAGATTTCTTTGGTGTTTGTTTTGATCAAATTTATAATCAAGCAGCAAAATTTCGATTTATGTACGGTGATCAAGGAGCTACTCCTCTTGTGATAAGAACTATGATAGGAGCCGGAATTGGTTGTGGGCCTCAACACTCTCAATCACCTTATTCAATCTTTGCTAATATTCCCGGTCTTAAAGTTGTAACTCCTTCAAATCCATATGATGCAAAAGGATTATTAATCTCTTCAATAAGAGATAATGATCCAGTTATTTTTTGTGAGCATAAGGCTCTTTTGGGTATGGATGGTGAAGTACCAGATGAATCATATGAGGTTCCTTTGGGAAAGGGAAAGATTTTAAAAGAAGGTAATGATATTTCAATTGTTGCTATTGGACAAATGGTCGGAGTTGTTCAGAATTGTATTAAAAGTCTGGAACAAAAGGGTATATCAGCTGAGATTATAGACCCAAGATCACTATCACCTTTTGATGATGAAATGGTTTATGACAGTGTAGAAAAAACTGGACGACTTCTTGTTTTGGATGAGTCAAACCCTGTTTGTTCATTTGGCTCATGGATAACGAGTATGGTTTCTGAAGAGGTTTTTTCATCTTTAAAGGCACCTACTAAGGTTTTGACACCTCCGCATTGTCCGGTTCCAGCTGCACCAAATTTGGAAGCAGCATATTTACCAGATATCGAAACGATTATTAGTGCTTCAGAAAATTTGAAGAATTACAGTTAATTTTTTATTTCAAAGCTTAGTAAAACATTTCCTGGCATATTACCTCCGTATTGATATCCAGAGTTTATATAGAGATTATTTCCACTAATTACAGGTCCTAAACCCTCAATGGTTCCACCGTATGCTTTGATATTTGAAAATTCAGAAAAATCCTTATTAGTATTAAATTCCCAAAGTAGATTACCATTCTTACTATCAAGTATATAGAGCCATCCATCCATGCCAGCACCTACTATAATATCGTTAGTTGATGAAAGCGCTGCAGAAATACCTCTATCACATGAGCCTAGTCCATTACATCTATCTTTTGGTTCAAATCGCCAATTAATATCCCCATTAGTTGCATTTAAAGAGTAAATACCTGGTGTAGCTGGTCCTGGAAATTTATTAATATAGTTTTTGTCTGCAATTGGAGCATATATATTATCATCATCTATCGTCATACCCCAATGAACACCACCAGCAAAACCGCCTCTCCCTATTTTTTTTGACCATAAAAGCTTACCTTTTTGATCTGGATCTAATGCGTATACATGTCCTGACTTTCTTCCTCCAAAGAGAATATTTCTACCTTCACTTGTCTTCATTAAGATTGTTGAGGCGCCAAAATCCCAATCTGGACCATCCTCTTTTGGACATCCCGATTTGGGAGAAATAAAGCAGCCCATATTCCATGCATCACCAGCCTGTGCTTGAAATGACCAAACAATTCCACCTTTGGTTTTATCAATTGCAAGTATCGCATCACTTGTATCTGCAGCAGGTGAGGTATATGACTCACCAGTACCTACATACACAAGACCTCTTTCATCATCTATCGTAGGAGAATTCCAAACTGGTACACCTGACGGAGCTAAAATTTTCTTACCAGATTCATTATAATCTCCAAGGTGTTTTGCAGGAACTGGTATTGAGTAAGTAGTCCATAGTTCTTCCCCAGTTATTGCATCCAATGCCATAACTCCACCCCTAAATGTACAACATTCATAATCTGGATTAGCACCATCAGCCCATTCTCTTGAGGATAAAGGCACATATATTACTTTATCATAAACTCTTACGGATCCTGTTAGTATTACTCTTGGGTGATATCTTAGTGATTTTGTCCAAATATTTTCACCTGTATAGGCATCATATTTATATAAATTTCCTTCATAATCTCCTGAGTAAATAAAATATTCGTCATCTATTTTTTCTATAACTGGTGCGGATCTGATTTCACCTTGTGTCTTTGACACCCATCTTACACATCCTGTTTCTCTATCAAGAGCATATAGGTTTGAATTTTGACCACCAATATATATTACATTTCCAGAAACAGAGGGTTGCGATCTCGACCTAGTTGCACCAGGAAAAGCAAAAACCCAATTTAATTTCATAGTCTTAGCATTTTTACTATTTATTTCTGACTTAGCTCTACGTGTATTATGTTTGTCATAACCCCATTGAGAGTATGAGTCTTTATCATCAAACCTAATTTTGGATTTTAATATTTCTTTACTGCAAAAGTTAGGCATAGGAATATTTGTTGATACACTTCCTCCTGAAATAAATTCTGCAAGTCTAATTTTTTCATCTTTATTTAAATGAGACGCTTGTGAGGACATTACACCATTTAAAGTTTCTAAAATATAATCAGCTGACATTGCCGAAAAAGTTGTAGCATGCGGGGCTCTAGGAATACCCCCGCTATGACAATTCATGCACGATTCATTAAATATCTTTGCTGATTTTTTATCTGTAGCGCCTGCGAACAAATCAGCATTTTGTTGTTCCTCATTAGGTGATGAGCTTGCTAATAAATGAGTGTTTAATATAAATATTGATATGAATAATATATAAAATTTTTTCATTTTTTTCCTATTTAGATATTCCTGTAAGCAAGTTATTAATAAGCTCGGAAGATACTTTTCCAATATTAATATTTCTTCCTGCTAAAATTTTTCTGATACCAATGTGCTCTAGCCCACCTAAAAATTGATCTCGAAAAATATCAAAGTTTGTTGAGTTATTTATTTCATTATTAGAAATGCCTCTAATGAAAATTTTTTTAACTAAATTAGAATATCTTCTATTCATTTCATGAATTGGAGAGCCAACATAATTATCCCATCTTAGGTGTCGAAACCAAATAACATGCAGTTTTGGAGCACTTTTCATTCCCTCTAGGTACCTAATTGCTATGAATAATAAGCTTGAATGTAGATCAGAAATATCTTTAATATCCATCTCCATTTTTTTTACAAATGGTTCTGCCCAATCAATATAGACTTGATTTAAAAGATCATTTTTATCATTAAAATATTTATATAAAGTTGCCTCAGAGACTCCTGCAGCTTTAGATATTTTCATCATTGAGAGCGCTTTGATACCCTTTTCTTCAAGAATTTTTTTTGCTGCTTGAATAATTTCAGGAGGTCTTGCATCTTTTCTTCTTTTCCAAGCGCTTTGTTGTGAATCATCAATGTTAACAACACTGTTCTTTGAATTTAGATTCTTCATATTTTATCTACTTTTTTATGGTCTATTTAAAATAATATACATATAATTTTATATTACACTTTAATTAAAAGGTAAATTCAGATTGACTGATACCACTAACATTAATGATAGATGGAAGTATTTAACTAGTAACTCAAAAAATTTATCACTAGAAGATTTTGTTGATTTAGACTTTCCTGGTGGAAATTTCTATATTGATAAAAAAGCAAATTTTTTAGTCAATACATCTACTGGAAAAAAGTTAGATAAAAATAATTTAAAAAACATTATATTGGCTCATCCTATATATTTTATGATAATTACACTCAGAGGCCCAGGGGCATAAATTCAAGATATTTTTGATTTGTTAAATTATGATACAAAAAATGGTCCTATGCTTGGACAGTGTAATATATCAATTAATT
>Ga0102963_1000277_pt1 | contig 21838 bp, 22 predicted proteins | sample SalPon2_C_H2O_MG_2_FD_84522 | JGI IMG/M metagenome (GOLD analysis project Ga0102963, IMG submission 84522) | Salt pond water microbial communities from South San Francisco under conditions of wetland restoration - Salt Pond MetaG SF2_C_H2O_MG | ecosystem: Environmental > Aquatic > Non-marine... | reverse complement strand
TTGATATTACAGGTGAATTCTTTTGGATTAGAGATATGATTGACCTTCATCATGAGGAAGCTTCCTCAAAAGGTGTTAGAATTATTCCGGCTTGTGGTTATGACTCTATACCCTCAGATTTAGGAACTTTTTTTGCAAGTTCTAAAATTAACGGACCTGTAAAAAGGATTGAGTCTTTTCATGCGGGCCAGGGGGGTGTCTCTGGGGGTACTACCGAAACAGGTTTTTCAATGGGAGATCTTAAACTAGGAAAAAAAATGAATGATCCATATGTTTTGAATCCAGAAAATTCGGTATCAAAGGAGCAAAAAGATCTTGGATCAGACTCAGTTGGTCTAAAGAAAAACAAATCAATAAATTCATGGACCGGACCATTTATTATGGCAGTTTCAAATACCAGGGTTGTCAGAAGAAGCGCGGCTCTTTTAGAGTTAAATCAAGATGGCTACGGAGTAAATTTTACCTATCAGGAACATGCTTTTTATAAAAAATTTAATACAGCTTTATTGGTAACCTCTGCAACACTTTTGTTTGGTTTAATTTTAAGGACACCTATTCGAAAGCTAATTAGACCGTTACTTCCAAAACCAGGAGAAGGACCAAGTGAAGAAACAATGAAAAATGGTTTCTTTGATAGTTTTTTTACTGCTGAATTAGATAATGGAGATAAAAAATTATTTCGTGTTCATGGAAAAGGTGATCCAGGATATAGGGTAACCTCTAAATTTGTATGTGAAAGCGCACTAACTTTGGTCAAAGAAAATGAAAAATTACCTGGCGGAAAAGAATATGGTGGTGTTCTTACACCAGCATCAGGACTTGGACAGCCATTAATAGATCGTCTTTCTTTGAATGGTGTAAATTTTGAGGGTCCTCTATAATTAAATAGCTATCACTCCACCGTCCACTGAAATTGAATCTCCTGTGGTAAATGCAGAGTCGTCAGAAGCTAAAAATAAAACAGCTTTTACAACTTCATCAGGGTCACCAACTCTGTTCATAGGGTGTGTTGCAGCAAAATCAGCAAGTTGTTTTTTTGGATCTTCTGCTGCATCGATATATCTTTGCATCATGGGTGTATTGATAGCGCCAGGTTGTACAGAATTACATCTAATTTTATAACCCATTTCAGCACAATGAAGAGCGACAGTTCTTGTAATAGCAAGAACACCTGCCTTACTATAATTATATGCTATTACAAATGGTTTTGGCCTTGTTGCTAATGAAGAAGAGAAATTTACAATTGAACCACCATTATCCTTCATTGCTTTAACACCAAACTGACAACCAAGAAAAACTGATGTTCCATTAATAGAGTGTGTTCTATTCCAGTGATCAAAAGTTTCATCTTCGATGGTTGCAGGTTCACTTATTCCTGCAGCATTAATAACTGAGGTTACCTTATTAAACCGATCTCCTAGATGTTTCTCTAGATCATCCCATGAATCAGGCTTAGTTACATCTGCATGAACAAATTCACATTTATCTCCAATTTCATTTGCAACTTCTTGACCAAGATTATCATTTATATCAAGCGTAATAGCTGTACCACCTTCTTCAACTACTCGTTTGGCAGTAAGGGCACCCATTCCTGATGCCCCTCCTGAAATTACTACTAATTTCTCATTAAATCTTTGCATTTTCATCCTTTTTTATTTTTTTCTTCTGATTAAAATATTTTTGATCTTTTTCTCTTTGCTTTTCTAATTCAATATCAATTGAATTTGCTTTTTTGCTTGTATTACAAACCGAAATTCCCATATCATCACCTTTAACTACATTAAGTATTAAGTAAGAACATGAATAAAATCAAAGATAAAAATAAAATTGAAGTTTTTTATAATGATAGCTGTCCAGTATGTAAAAGAGAGATTGAAATTTACAAATCAAGATCTGAAGGGGTTGAGTATAATGATTCTTCAGAAATGGATGATAGATTTAATAGAAGAATGCACGCTTTTCAAAACGGAATTGAGTATAAAGGTGCAGAAGCATTTATTATAATATGGAAAAATACCAATGGCTTTAAATGGTTAAGCCGTCTATTAAATAACAAGATATGTATTTTTTTTATGAATTTGGTTTATGAGCCCATAGCTTTTTATTTGTACAAAATGCATTTAAAAAGGAGACAAAAAAAATGAAATTAGTTTCTTATATACATGAAAATAAATCTCAAATTGGTGCATTAAAAAATAATTATATTATACCCTTCTCGAGTAACCCTGATATTCCTCAAGATATGTTAACTTTTATACAAAATGGTGAAGAATTTTTGTATTTAGCCAGAAATTTACTTGAAAATAATGAAAAGAGCATCCTTCTAAAAGACTGCAAATTAACTTCTCCTATTAAAAGACCACCTAAAATAATTGCCATAGGGTTAAACTATCAAGATCATCTTGAAGAAATTAGATTATTGGGTAGAGAAGTCGATGATCCAGAAGTACCAATGATTTTTAACAAACAATCAACTTCAGCATGTGGTCCTTATGATCCTATTCACGACCCTTTTGTTTCTGAAAAACTTGATTATGAGGGAGAGTTAGCTTTTGTTATTGGAAAGAAATGTAGACATGTTCCAAAAAATGAGGCCCACAAGGTGATTGCTGGATATTGTGTTTCTAACGATGTAAGTGTTAGGGATTGGCAGCTAAGAGTACCTACTTTTACCATTGGAAAGTCTTTTGATACTCACTGCCCATTTGGACCAGCAATTGTAACTCCAGATGAAATTTCAGATCCTCATAATTTGGAAATTAAAACTGAAATTAACGGTGTTATAAAACAAAATTCTAATACTAAAAATTTAATTTTTAATTGTTTTGAATTAATAGAACATCTTTCAACTTCATTCACTCTTGAGCCTGGTGATCTTATACTTACAGGAACACCAGGGGGAGTAGGTGTTGCAGAAAATAGCTTCCTCAAAGATGGCGATAAAGTCAAAATAAGTATTTCTGAATTAGGCTATATTGAAAATAATGTAATTGATGAACCAGCCACAACAAAAGCCTATTAAATTCTAATTATTTTCTGAAATTATAAGTTTATTTTCCATAATTTTAATAATGGGCTTATCTACAACCTTACCTTTATATGAAAAAACTCCATTATTACTTTTCTTGTACAAATTGATAATTTCTTTTGCCTCTAATATTTCCTCTTCTGAAGGTAAAAAATATTTTTTTATAATGCTTATCTGTGACGGATTTATAGCTGCTTTTGACTGCATTCCAATAGCTTTTGATTTTTTTACTTCATTTTCAAAAGCATCCATATTTACTATATCCATAAACGGACTATCTATTGAAATTAAATTGTTTATTGAGCATTCGACAATAATTTTAGATCGTGCATAAAGCATTGCATCCCAGCTCATTTCAGATCCAATCATACTACTAAAATCTGCAGCACCAAAAGATAAACCAATAACTTGTTCATTTTTTGCAATTTTACTTAAATTATTAATTGCTAAAGGGGTCTCAATTAATGGAATAATTTTAATATCTTTAGAAATTTTATTAAAATTTTCTTCATTTTCAAATTTTGGAATAATAAAAGCTAAATTAAGTTCACTGAGCAGTTCTATATCACTTATTCCAATTTCAGAATTTAAATCATTAACTCTAATATAAGTTATTGCATCAGGGCTATTGTTTGATAAATATTTAAATAGATTTTCTCTTGTTTTAGTTTTATCGTTTAACAAGATTGAGTCCTCAAGATCAAAAATAATTCCATCAGCTCCAGATCTAATAGCTTTCTCAACATAGTTTAGTTTATTAGCAGGTATAAAAATTGGACAAATGGGGAATTTATTCATCTTAAGTTCCATAAATTTTTATATAATCTTAACATTAAAAATTAAAATGTAGTATGGAAAAACTATATATAGTAAAATTACTTTTTAGAGGCGTAAATTTTTAAATGTTTTATGTAAATAATAAAAATATTTTAATAACAGGGGCTACTTCTGGTATTGGAAGAGAGTCAGCTCTTGCGCTAGCAAAAATGGGTGCAAACATAACATTTATTGCTAGGAATAAATTAAAAGCAGAAAATTTATTGAATGATATAAACAAAATATCTAATGGACAAAATTCATTTATAATCGCTGATTTAGCTTCGCAAAAAGATATTAAAACCGCATCAGAAAATTATATGGATAAAAATATTTCTCTAGATGTTTTATTAAATAATGCTGGTCTTATTAAGTTTAAAAGGAAGGAAACGATTGACGGTTTTGAAGAAACTTTTGCAATAAATCATTTAGCCTATTTTTCTCTTACAAACTTACTTTTAGACAAAATGAAAGAGTCAGGCCCATCAAGAATTATAAATGTATCATCAGGAGCTCATCAATTTGTAAAAAGAATGAATTTTGACGATATACAATCGGAAAAATCATATAAGCCTTTTCAAGTTTATGGATATACTAAATTAGCCAATATACTGTTTACAAAAAAACTTTCATCTATTCTAAAAAATGAAAAAATAACTGTAAATTGTTTACACCCAGGCGTAGTTGGAACCTCATTTGGACAGAATAACAGTAATAATATTAACAAAATATTATCTTTCATCGCTAGACCATTTATGCGTACTTCTGAAAAAGGAGCTGAGACATCGATATATTTATGTTCTTCATCAGATGTGTCGAATATTTCAGGTCAATATTTTTATAACAGAAAGGTGGCAAAAACTTCCAAATGGGCTCAAAGCGAAGAGGATGCTGAAAAATTATGGAATATCAGTTCAAAACTGACTGGAATTAGTTAAATGAAGGGTATTTTATTAATAAATTTAGGTTCTCCTGAGGATCTAGAGATATCCTCAATAAAAAAATACTTAAAGGAATTTTTATCTGATGAGTATGTTTTGGATTTACCAAAAATAATAAGAAAATTTTTGGTTAATTTTATTATTATCCCTTTTCGTTCTCCAAAAACAAAAGAGGCTTACGAATCTATATGGACAGAAAACGGATCACCTTTAATATTAAATACAAAATTAATCTCTAAAAAATTAGAAAAGAAAATAAAAAAACCTGTAGAAACCTCGATGAGATATCAAAAACCTTCGATTGAGACTGGTTTAAAAAACTTAATTAATAAAGGCTGTGATAAGATTATCGCTGTTCCGTTATATCCTCATTATGCTCAATCAACTTCGCTTACAACTGAGTTAGAGGTAAAAAGGTTAATAAATAAAATTAACCCAGAAATAAGCTTAACTATTTCACCACCTTTTTATAACAATTCGAATTATATAAATTCCCTTTCTGATAGTATAAATAAGCATTTACCAAAAGATTTTGATTATCTTCTTTTCAGCTATCATGGGATCCCAGAAAGACATGTAAGAAAAATGGATCCCACAACATCTCATTGTTTAAAAAACAAAGATTGCTGTGAACTAGAATCTGAGTCTCATAAGTTTTGTTATAGACATCAGGTAAAAGAGACTTCTAAACTATGTGCAGAAAAGCTTAATTTGAATGATGATAAATGGGGTATCTCATTCCAATCTAGAATAGGTCCAGGTTGGCTTCAACCTTTTACTGATAAAGTTCTAGAGGATTTGCCTAACAAAAATATTAATAAAATAGCCGTTGTCTGTCCGGCATTTATTGCAGATAATTTAGAAACATTGGAAGAAATGAATATTCGAGGAAAAGAGTCTTTTATAGACTCTGGGGGTGAGGATTTTACCTTTATTCCCTGCATAAATGATAATGATTTATTTATTGATTTTTTAGAGGAATTTGTTTCAGAATAAGAAAAAAAATAAAGGTAGTAAAATGTTAACCAAAGGTGACGATTTTCCAATCCATCAACTATCCTCTCCAGTTTCAGAGGTGGGAACTTCAAGAAATTTTTACGATAGATATTTTTTTAATGGGTATAGCAAAAATGGAAAAATTTATTTTGCTGCTGCGATGTGTGTTTATCCAAATTTAAATATTATTGATGCCGCATTTACAATTTCTTTTGATGGAATTCAGCATAATTGCAGGGCCTCGAGGGTATTAAATCAAGAAAGATTAAACACTAAAGTAGGATCAATAGATTTAACTGTAATTGAGCCCCTGGAGAAAATAGGATTAAAGATTAATGATGAAAATGCAGGAATTTCAGCAGATATAATTTTTGAAGGCATTTTTAAAATGATTCAAGAGCCTAAAATGATCATGTATAATGGCCCAAGGCTTGTGATGGATACTTTTAGGGGGGTGCAACATGGAAAGTGGAAAGGGGAAATAAATCTAAAAGGAAAAGTATTTAATCTCCAAGACCTTGACATAATTGGTGTTAGGGATAGGTCTTGGGGTGTTCGTCCGGTAGGTGCAGCTGATAGTCAAGCAGTTGTTCCTTTTGAAGTACCTCAATTTTATTGGTTATGGTGTCCTATGCAGTTTAAAGACTCAGCTGTGCAGATACATTTTGTTGATGATGAAAATGGTAGGTTAATAAATGGAAATTCTGTCATTCAGTCTAAAAACAGAAAAGATAATGAATTTCTTATAAATTTAAGAAAGAAAGTTAAATATCAAAGCAACTCAAGAAGAGTCAAAGAATTATTTATTTTTGCAGAAAAAGATAATGGAAGTGAAGTTGAGATAAAAATGACACCAAAAAGTAAGAATTTTATGTGTGGCATAGGTTATATGCACCCTGAATGGGGTCATGGTCATTATAAGGGTGAAAGTGAGACTTCTTATGATTTTTATGATTTAAGTAATGATCCTCATGATCCACCTTTTTTACATATTCAGTCATTCTGTGATGTAACATTTAAAAATGATGGTAATAGCCATGAGGGCTTTGGAGTTTTAGAGGAATTAATTATAGGCCCGCATAAACCAAGTGGTTTTAAGGATCTTTTTGATAAAACTAATGCCGATTAGTACTGAAAAAAACTTAGATGCTAAATTAAACCTTTTAAAAGATTGGTTTGTTTCGGAACAAAATTTTGACAAGCAATCAATTTCTATTACCCCTCATAACAGTACATTAGCATCAGGTTTTTCAAATGAAACTTTTGTATTTAAATTAACAGAGAAAAATTATAATTCAGACCTAGTTCTAAGGTTGGCTCCTACTGGCTATAGGGTATTTCCAGAATACAATTTAAAAAAACAAGTTAGTATAATGAAGGTTCTATTTTCTAAAGGCTTTCCAGTACCTGAAGTGCTTTTTTATGAGGGTAATAGTTCAATTATTGGTTCCGAATTTTATATAATGAATTACATTAAAGGAGAGGCTCCTTCAGATAACCCTCCTTATCATTTGGATCCAGACGGAATGATGGGTAGAGCTAATTCAGAAAAAAGAAGAAAAGTTTGGATTGATTGGTTATTTCACCTGTCTAATCTTCATAATTTAAACCTTAAAGATATTAGTTTAGATGATTTTTACGAAGAAGATATTAATGTAAACCCTGTAATAAGTGATATTGAGTATTATAAAAATTTCTTAGACTGGGGTATGGATGGAGAACCAAATAATTTGTGCGATGATGTAATTAAATGGTTAAAGAAAAATATTCCATCCGATTCTAATCCAAATAAGCTTTGTTGGGGTGATTCAAGACTGGGGAATGTTTTATATCAAGATTATAAAGCCTCTGCTCTTTTAGATTGGGAAATGTCATCAATTGGAGATCCCATCTCTGATTTGGCTTGGGGTTTTGCAGTTGATGACGCAAGCAGCCTTGGCTTGGGAATAAAAAAACTAGAGGGATCATTAACCTCAAGTGAGGCAATAGATATTTGGGAGAAAAATACTAATTTATCCTCTAAAAACTATAAATTTTATCGTATCTTCTCTTTATTAAAATTTTCTATTATTATGATAAGGGTTGCAAAAAAATTAATGATCAACAACATTATAGAACTTGAAAAAGATTTTTATAAAAATAACTATATTTCTAATTTCTTAGAAAAAGAATTTAAACAAATTTAATTATAGGAGAATAATGTGAATGATTTTGTATATCCAGGAATATTAAGCAGTATTGCTTTACTAGTTTATTATTTTACCCTTTTAAGGGCAGGTATAGCTAGAGGTAAATTTGATATTAAAGCTCCTTCACATGATGGTCCTGAAGAGTATGTTAGGCATGTTAGGGTTCATCACAATACTTTAGAGCATTTAGTTTTATTTTTGCCTGGTTTATGGCTATTTTCTTTTGCGGTCGACCCTATATGGGCTGCTATAATTGGTATTTTATGGCCAATTGGCAGAATACGATATGCGTTATCATATTATAAGGATGCTGAAAAAAGAGGTCCTGGCTTATATTTTAGCATGCCCCCAATTTATATCTATGTATTGGGGTCTTTTATAGCGTTCTTGTATAAAATAATTACATAATTTTTTAATAATATTTATGGAGAAATAAATTGAATAATTTGGGTAAAAATAAAAAATTACTTTTGGCTAAATACCCTGATGGTTTGGCAGAATTAGATGATTTTATTACTGAAGAAGTTGATGTCCCTGATATAGGTGATAATGAGCTATTAATTCGGTCGCATTATATAGGTGTTGATGCAGCATTAAGGTTAATTGTTAGAGATAGTGATGAATTTTTATTCAGAGTTCAGCCTGGTGATATTATTCACGCTAACATAGCTGGTGAAGTTATAGCCTCAAATAACAAAGATTTTGAAGCCGGTGAGTATGTTACAGGTTCATTGGGTGTTCAAAACCTCTCAATTAGTAATGGCGAGGGTTTAGAGAAGTGTGATCCGAATTTATCACCTTTAGGATCTTGGCTAGGGGGTTTTGGGGTTTCTGGTTTAACTGCATATTTTGCTTTATTTGATGAATGCAAACCTCAGCCAGGGGAGACTGTATTAATAACTGGGGCTGCAGGAGCGGTTGGTTCAATGGCTGGACAATTTGCAAAACTTGCTGGAGCAAAAGTTATAGGGACTACTAGTTCAAAAGAAAAATGTGATTGGCTAATTAATGAGCTGGGTTACGATGTTGCGATTAATTATAATGATGAAAACTGGTATGAGCAGTTGGAAGCAGCAGCACCAGATCGATTGAATATTATTTTTGATAATACTGGTGGTTCAGTTATGAATGAAGCTTTAAAACTAATTGCTATGCATGGTGTAGTTTTGCTTTGTGGTTCAACTTCACAGTATTATCAAGATGAAATGAGCGGGCCTTCAAATTATATTTGGCTAGGTAGCATGAGAGCAAGATTGCAAGGTTTTGTAATTTTTGATTATGCTGAAAGATACGATGAAGCAAGAAAGAAAATATCTCAATGGATTGGTAATGGATCTTTAAAATTACCTGAGTTTGTTTGTGATGGTGATATTGAAGAGTTTCCTAATGCATTCAAAAAATTATTTGAAGGTAAAAACTTTGGTAAAATGCTTTTAAAACTACCTGCTGCAAAATAGTATTTATTTAGAATATTTTTAAGGTAGTATTGTTAATGTTTTTTATATTATAGTTAAAACATGGATAATCATTTTGATGTAATAGTTATAGGGGCTGGTATATCTGGTATTGGAGCTGGATATCACCTCCAAACAAAATGCCCTGAGAAATCCTATGCTATACTTGAAGGTAGAGATACCATAGGTGGTACTTGGGATCTTTTTAAATACCCCGGCATCAGATCAGACTCCGACATGTATACTTTGGGATTTTCTTTTTTTCCTTGGAAGGAGAAAGAAGCTATTGCAGACGGTCCATCAATTTTAAAATATCTTGATGAGACATCAAAAAAATTCAATATAGATAAAAAAATAAAATTTAATCATTATGTAAAAGATGCATCATGGTGTTCTGAAAAATCAGTATGGACTTTAAAAGTCGAAGATAAAAATCTAATGGATACAGTTACATTATCTTGTAATTTTATTTTTATGTGCTCTGGATATTATAGTTATGAAAAAGGATATACCCCTGATTTTGAAGGAATAAATGAATTTAATGGAAAGATAATGCATCCTCAAAAATGGGATACATCAATAGATTACAGTGATAAGGAAGTTATTGTAATTGGAAGTGGTGCAACCGCAGTAACTTTAGTCCCAGAAATGGCAAAATATGCAAAACATGTAACAATGCTTCAGAGATCTCCTACTTATGTAGTTTCCGCGCCTCAACAAGACCCATTGGCGATTTTTTTACAAAAATATTTACCCTCAAAATTATCTTATCTCATTGTGCGATGGAAAAATATTTTACGACAACAATGGTACTTTAGATTATGTAAAAAAAATCCAAAAAGAGTAAAAGATTTCATTATAAATCAAGTAAGAAAATCTCTTGGTCATGACTATGATGTAGATAAGCATTTTACGCCTAATTATAATCCTTGGGATCAAAGAATGTGCCTAGTTCCTAATGGCGACTTGTTTAAATCCATTAGAAAGAAACAAACCTCAGTTGTTACTGATACAATTGATAAATTTACTTCCACAGGCATTAAACTTGAATCGGGCAAAACTTTAGCTGCAGACCTAATAGTTACTGCTACTGGTCTAAATTTAGAAATATGCAGTAATATAAATTTAAAAGTTGATGGCCAGGATATTAATTTACCAGATACTGTAACGTATAAAGGTATGATGTTTAGTGGTGTTCCAAATTTAGTCTCTACATTTGGATATACAAATGCTTCTTGGACATTAGGTGCGGATTTAACGTCTGAATATGTATGTAGGCTTTTGAATTATATGAAAAAAAGCTCTATTAAAAAATGTTGTCCTGAAGCTAATAGTAAGATTGAAAATAATGATGATTGGCTCAATTTAACTTCAGGTTATATAAAAAGATCAAAAGATATTTTTCCAAAACAAGGAAAAAGGAGCCCTTGGACAAATAATCAAAATTTTCTAAAAGATATTTTTCAAATACGTTATGGAAAAATTAACGATGGTGAAATTAAATTTTCTTGATATTAGTTTAATGTTTTTTCAAATAAATTAATTTGTATTTTATGTTTAGGAATAAGAATGAATTCAAAAATTTGTGAAATGTTAGGAATTGAATTTCCTTTATTAGCTTTTTCTCATTGTAGAGATGTCGTAGCTGCCGTTTCAAAAGCCGGTGGTATGGGGGTTTTTGGCGCAGTGAATCTTCCTCCAGATCGTTTAAAAGAAGAGTTAGATTGGATTGATAGTAATGTGGATGGTATGCCTTACGGGATAGATTTAATTGTTCCAAATAAATTTGAAGGTAAGGGTGAAAAGATCACTACTGAACAATTAGTTAATGCTATCCCTCAAGGTCACAGAGATTTCACAAAAGAAATTTTATCTAATCATGATATAGAAACTGATGATTTAGTTGACCTAAAAGATGGCGCGGCTCAATTCAGGATGAATTTATCTGATGAAGGTGCGGCAACATCTTTAGAGGTAGCATTTCAATACCCAATAAAATTAGTTGCAAACGCCCTTGGTGTTCCTCCAAAAGTAATGCTTGAAATGGGAAAAAAACATGATGTTGCTGTTGCGGCATTGGTTGGCGCAAAAGAACACGCGGTTAAACAGGTTGAAGCAGGTGTAGATATATTAATTGCCTCTGGTGGAGAGGCGGGAGGTCATTGCGGTGATGTTTCTACAATGGTGTTAATACCTGAGGTTTACAGGGCAATAAAATCAATTAAGGATGTTCCTATATTAGCTGCAGGAGGAATTACAACTGGTTCTCAGATGGCTGCAGCTATGTCAATGGGTGCTTCTGGGGCTTGGTGTGGATCAGTTTGGCTAACTACATCAGAAGCAGAAACAAATCCAATCGTTAAAGAAAAAATGCTATTGGCAAGTTCTAGAGATACTGTTCGCTCAAGAAGTAGAACTGGAAAATATTCAAGACAGTTAAGGTCACCCTGGACTGATGCTTGGGAGGAAAAAGGACCTGAGCCACTTCCTATGCCTTTGCAATCTTTAGTAAGTGAGCCTGCGCTAAAAAAAATAGATAAGTTATCCCAAAGCGGTCATACAGGTGCAAAAAATCTAGCTACTTATTGGGTAGGTCAAGGTGTGGGTCTCATGGATCAGCCTATGAGTGCGGGTGCTGTTGTTCAGGATTTTAAAAAAGATTTTGCTGAAGCCTTTGAAAGGCTCAATCATTTCTTCGAATAATATAGAAATTACCTTATGAAAATATTTTTTACTATTCTATTAGTTTTTATTACTTTTATTGTGTTATTTTTTTCTTATCTTTTTTTTACAAAACCTCCTCGAATGCCATTTATAGGTCATTTTTTTGATAAAGTTGGATATGGTTCTTTATATTATTTGGATAAGCCAAATAGGTCTTTAATTTATAGTAAAAAAAATAACATAAATTTAAAGTTACATTTTTTTGAACCATCTGAGAAAAAATCGAAATCAACTCTTTTGCTTTTTCATGGAGGTGCTTGGGCTTTTGGATCGTCTTATTCTCTTTTTAAAATATGTAAAGATGTTTCTGATCATGGAATTACATGTATAAGTGCTGATTACAGAATTGCGCTTAAACATAACTCTAATGTAAAAGACTCAATGGATGATGCTAGAACTGCTTATAAGTGGATACTATCTAATGCAAAAGTTTTAAATATTGATCCAGAAAATATATTTGTAGGAGGTGGTTCATCAGGTGGTCAATTAGCAGCATCATTGGCAATGATACCTGATGAAAATAATAAAACTATTAAAAAAATTAAGGGATTAGTTTTATTAAATCCCGCGCTCAATACTTCTGTTTTAGATAGGGAAATACCTGATAATATTGAGGAAAGAAGAAAAAAACTTTGGTTATTTGTGAAAAAACTTTTCGATGGCAATTTTGAAAAATTTTCACCTTCAAATTATATTAGAGAGGGTCTTCCACCTTCAATAATTTTTCACGGTAAATCAGATAAGACAATTCCAATTGAAATTATAGAAAAATTTTCAAATGATATGATTGAAAGAGGAAATATGGTAAAATTCCTAAAATGGGATAACAAAGGTCATCAATTTTATAGGTGGGATAAAGAAGCCTATCCTGAGGTCATAAGTGAATTAATTAAATTTATAAAGGAAAATTAAAATGCCATTAAAAATATCTATATTAGGTTCAGTCGTATCAATTGTTATAGGATTTTTAGTAGCCTGTATTGTTGGTCAAAATAGTGTAGATTTTTTTGGTTTTCCTTTGCTTATTTTTTGTTTCCTTTATTCCTATATAGTTCATTGGATTTTTTTTATTCATGCTTATATTTTTCAAACCGAGCATTATTTTGATGCAACAGGAAGTTTTACTTATATAAGCTTGTCAGTAATTCTAATTCTTAACTCTTTATTTAACATGGGTTCTGAAGGTTTAAATCCTTATGCTTACTTAATAGGGATAATGGTTGTTTTATGGTCTTTAAGGCTTGGAATGTTTTTATTTAAAAGAGTAAAAGATGTTGGTCAGGATATTAGATTTATAGAAATGAAAAAAGACTTTTTTTGGTTTTTCATGACTTGGACTTTATCTGGTTTATGGGTCTTTCTTACGTATGTAGCTGGTTTATCGGCGATGACATCTATAAATTTAATAGAAAATATGAGCTATTATCATTTTGCTTTTATGTTTATAGGATTTTTCTTTTGGGTTGTGGGTTTTGTAATAGAGATATTGGCGGATAATCAGAAAAAAATATTCCGAGAAAATCCTGTCAATAAAGGCAAATTTATTAGCTCTGGTCTTTGGGCTTGGTCACGTCACCCTAATTATTTTGGTGAAATTATTTTATGGTTAGGTATTTCCATTATCGCCTTTCCCTCAATGGAAGGTGGAGAATTTTTAGGATTAATTTCACCAATATTTGTTTATATATTGCTAACAAAAATCAGCGGAATACCTATGTTGGAAAAGAGTTCAGATAATAAATGGGGATTGAATGAAGATTATATAAAATATAAAAACACTACACCAATATTATTTCCTAAAAAGCCTAACTCTAATTAGTTACAAGATCATCTTTTAAGTATCTACCAGCCATGTAATAATGGAAAGCACACCATATTTTAAGTGAGGCGAATATTAGCAAGCTGTACCTTAAGGATTCCTTCCCATATTCAGATTGAAGAATATCGCTAACAATTCCAACTGCTGATGGACCAAACCCTAGGCCAATTATATTGATAATAAATAATAAAATTGCAGCTGCAACTGATCTCATTTTTAATTCAACAACCCCTTGTGTTTGACTAAATGTAGCTGCTTGATAAAAATTCCCTAAAGCTACAGGTATAATCAACCACAGTAGCGATGTATTGGCTGTTGGGCTCATATAAACAAAATAGTATAATGGCGCTGTAAGACCCATAGCAATTGCAGCTACCCATAAAGACCATCTAACATCTCTTGATCCAAAATAATCTGATAAATAGCCACCAAGAAAAATTCCTAAGCCACCTGGTAATCCTAGTATTAAACCTAAATACCAACCGACATCACTGGTAGGCATTCCGTAAGAGCGCTGGAAAAATGATGGCAACCAATTGATTGCTCCATAGCCAACAAAAGCTGCAAGAGATGCTGCAAAAGCTAAATGACGGAATGATTTTTTTTTGAGAAGATACGAGATTGTTTCGTAAATAGTGGGTTGATTCTCTGAAGCAACCTTGCCTTCGGCTTGCCCTCTAATTGGTTCTTTGACGGTAAAACGAAATAGTATAGCTATTAAAATACCTGGAACCCCAACAATAAAAAAGGCGGTTCTCCAGCCAAACATTTCGTCGATCCATCCACCAGCAAATAAACCAAACATAATACCAAATGGAATTCCCAAAGAGTAAATACCTAAAGCGGTTGATCTTTTGTTTGCTGGAAAATAATCTGAAATCATTGAATGAGCCGGAGGGCTACATCCGGCTTCACCAATACCAACACCTATTCTTGCAAGAAGTAAGTGTAAAAAGTTTTGAGCTAATCCAGAAAGCGCAGTCATTAAACTCCATATCGCCAAAGATATTGAGATTAGATTTCTTCTATTTCCTCTGTCAGCGTATTTTGCAATTGGAATACCTAATGTTGCATAGAACGCTGCGAATGCAAAACCAGATAATAACCCTAGAGAAGTATCAGATAAGTTTAAGTCTGTTTTTATGGATTGTAGAAGAATTGATAATATATTTCGATCAATAAAATTGAAGGTATAAACAATAACTAAAATTCCGAGAGCATAATTTCTTACTGATTGTGATTTAATTTTTTCTGAAGCAGTGTCTGACATAATTCCCCTCTCTAAATAAATAGATAAATAATTATATATAAAATTTATTTATTAATACTAGGGAAATATGATTAATAATTTTTAATAAATAAAAGGTGGTAAAAAATTTCACCACCTTAGATTTTTGATAACTATTAAAATTATGAGTTTAAAAGACTCTCTTTACTAGTGAGAGGTATTTTCTTTGGCTTTTTATGCTCAGGAATTACTCTTTGTATTCCAATGTATAATATACCATTGGATAGGGCAGCACCTTGAACGACCATATCTTCTGATAAAACAAATTTTCTGTTAAAATTCCTTGATGCAAGACCTTGATGAATTAAATTTTCATTCATTTCATCAGATTTTTTACCTTCTATTATTAAGTTTTGTTCTGATACTTCAATATCAATATCTTTTTCATCAAAACCAGCTACTGCAAGCTCAATACTGTATTTATCTTCAGGCAGCTTTCTAATATTATATGGTGGATAATTTGTATTTTGAGCCTTTGAATTTGCTAATATTGATAGCGTATCAAACGTTCTGTCAAATCCTACCGCGAAAGGAGAGAGGTCTCTCCAAATTGTTTCTATTCTTGTATTCGTTTTTTACTCCTTTTAAAGCAAGTTATTAAAATTAGGATCCTTTAAGGCATCCACTTATTTAAAATGGTAAAATTATTTTTCTTTTCAAGAGTAATGAAAATACTTTTTTTAATTATTTTTATTTGTGATAATTATATTTAATAATTGCGACAAAAATACAATGGATTTAATTAGATACCTCTGATAATACATATTATTAAGTATTCGAGATTTGACAAATATCACTATTGTCATAAAGTGTGTCAATTAACTTAGGAAAGATTAAAAATATGGATTTAAATTTTACAAAAGCTGACCAAGAGTTCAGGAGTGAAGTACGTGAATTTATTGCAGAAAATTTTTCGTCGGAAAATAATGCTGGTCAAAATATTGAGAAATATCATGAGGTTACTTCTGATCAAATGAAAGAAGGAATACTTGCATGGCATAAAATTCTTTACAAAAAAGGTTGGATAGCTCCTCATTGGCCTGTTGAGTTTGGTGGTGTTGATTGGTCCATTACTCAAAGATATATATGGGATCAAGAATGTGCTAATGCTGGCACAACCCCGTTAATACCTTTTGGATTAACTATGCTAGGCCCAGTTATTATTGCCTTTGGTAACGATCACCAGAAGGACTGGGTTCTTAAAGGTATTTTGTCAGGGGATGACTGGTGGTGCCAAGGTTATTCTGAACCAGGCGCAGGATCTGATCTTGCAAGCCTTAGAACAAAAGCTGAAAGAGATGGTGATCATTATATTGTAAATGGTCATAAAATATGGACTACTTTAGCCCAATATGCCGATTGGATGTTTTGTTTAGTAAGAACCTCAAATGAAGGTAAACCTCAGGAAGGCATTTCCTTTCTGTTGATTGATATGAATACCCCTGGTATTGAAGTCAAGCCAATTATTACAGTTGACGGTGGTCATGAAGTTAATGAAGTTTTCCTTGAGGATGTTAGGGTGCCTGTTGAAAATCTAGTTGGTGAAGAAAATATGGGCTGGACAATTGCTAAGTTTTTACTTGGTAATGAAAGGACTGGTATAGCGGGAGTTGCAAGATCAAAAAAAGCAATTGATAGATTAAAAGATATTGCAAATTCAGAGCTAAATAACGGCGAACCCCTTATGAAAGACTCGTCATTTAATAAAAAAATTACTGAACTTGAAGTAGATTTAACAGCTTTAGAATATACTGAGTTGAGGACACTTGCAAAAGAAAGCCAAGGCCAAGGTCCAGGGGTTGAGTCTTCAATTTTAAAAATTAAAGGTACTGAAATACAACAAAAGATTTCTGAATTAACTTTGGAGGCAATTGGTAATTATGCAAGTCCATATATTACTCCTTTAAGCGTTAGAAATTTTGGATCAAACTATCTTGAGGTAGGGCCAGAGCATACACAGGGCGTTGCCCAAAATTATTTTGGAATGAGAAAAACTTCAATTTATGGTGGGTCTAATGAGATTCAAAGAAATATTATAGCAAAAATGGTTTTAGGACTTTAGGGAGAAAAAAATGGATTTTTCATTTAGCGAAGAGCAAACTTTATTACGTAATACAATACAGTCTTTTATTCAGGATAATTATGATTTTGATAAAAGAAGAGAAATTATTCAATCTGAAGACGGTATGAGTAAAGATAATTGGAAACAATTAGCTGATCTTGGGCTTCTAGGAGTTCCTTTTTCTGAAAATGATGGCGGTTTGGAGTTTGGTTCTGTTGAGACTATGATTGTTGCAGAGGAGTTTGGTAAAGGCCTAGTAGTAGAACCTTATATTCAAACTGTTGTTACATGCGGAGGTTTTTTAAGAAGAGCATCTGAAGCACAAAGACAGGAACATCTCCCAAGTTTAATTTCTGGGGATGAGATTTGGGCATTTGCTTATGCCGAACCACAAGGAAGATTTAATCTTGCCGATATAAAAGTATCAGCATCAAAAAGTGGTGATGATTATACTTTGAATGGAGATAAGTGTGTTGTTTCTGGAGCTCCTTGGGCACAAAAACTGGTAGTTTCAGCTAGAACTTCTGGAAATCAATCTGATAAAGAAGGTATATCTTTATTTATAGTAGATAAGGCTAGCGATGGAGTTTCAACTCGCGATTATAAAACTGTTGATGGAAGTATGGCTTCAGAAGTTTCCTTTGAAAATGTAAAATTAAGTAGCTCATCATTAATAGGTGAAGAAGGAAATGCCTATGCCTTAATTGAGCTTGTAGCTGATGAAACAATTGCAGCTTTATGTGCTGAAGCTATAGGTGCTATGTCAGTTTTAAATGAAACAACAGTTGAATATTGTAAAACAAGAAAACAATTTGGTCAGCCAATAGGAAAATTCCAAGTCTTACAACACAGAATGGTCGACATGTTTATGCAATACGAGCAATCAGTATCCATGACTTACATGGTTAACCTTAAACTTGAAGAGGGGGATGTAGAGAGAAGTAAGGCCGCTTCAGGAGCAAAAGTACAAATTTGTAATGCTGCAAAATTTATTGGTCAAAGTGCTGTTCAGCTTCATGGTGGCATGGGTATGACGGATGAACTAAATGTTGGACATTATTTTAAAAGATTATCGATGATCGAAACACAGCTTGGAAATGCTGACCATCATCTAAAAAAATATTCTCTAGCTTCTTAAGGGTTAAATCATTATGAATGATTGGTTAAAATTTGAAAAAAATGGTTCTGTAGTAACATTAACTATGAATAGGCCTGATATTCGTAATCCATTAGGTGAACCAGAAGATGTTGTTAATTTTGAAGAAGCCTCAAAATTAATTAATGATGATAGAGATATTCGTTGTGTTATTTTAACTGGCGCTGGTAAAGCTTTCTCTGCAGGCGGAAATGTTAAAAATATGCAAAATAAGTCTGGTAATTTTTCAGGATCATCTGTTGGCCTTCGCGACAGGTATAAAACAGGTATTCATAAAATAATTAAAGCTATTTGGAATATTGAAGTCCCTGTTATTGCCGCAATAAATGGACCAGCTATTGGCTTAGGAAATGATGTTGCTTGTTTGGCAGATATAAGAATTTCATCAGATAACGCAAAATTTGGAGTGACTTTTCTCAAAATAGGATTAATCCCAGGTGATGGTGGAGCTTGGTTGTTACCAAAGATTATAGGTATGTCTAGGGCTTCTGAATTATTATTTTCTGCAAAATTAATTGAACCTGAAACAGCTAAACAATGGGGATTAATTAGTGATTTTTATAAATCAGACGATCTTTTGAAAGAAGCAAATCAAATAGCTTCATCAATTATTAAACAGCCTCCAGACGCACTCAGAATGAGTAAAAAACTTCTAAGAGAGGGAATGGGTGCAAGTTTTGATAATATTTTAGAAATGTCTGCAAGCATGCAAGCTCTAATGCATCTCACAGATGATCATCAAGAGGCTTTATCAGCCTTCTTCGAAAAAAGAGATGGTGATTTTAAAGGAAAATAAAAGGAGTATATTTTGGATTTAGATTTTAATCAGGATGATTTAGATTTTAGAAATGAAGTAAGAGATTTTATCAAAGTTTCATACACTCAAGAAATGAAAGATGAGTTAGCGAGATCTAAAAATGGATCTGCTAGTAAGGAATTGCATGTAAAATGGCAAAAATCTCTATATGAAAAGGGCTGGATTGCTCCTAATTGGCCTGTTGAGCATGGTGGTTCAGGTTTTACAACAACTCAAAAATATATTTTTGAAACAGAGATGGCTCATGCAGGTGCGCCGAGGACAGTTCCTTTTGGTCTTTCAATGGTAGCACCCGTTCTAATGGAATTTGGTACAGAAGAACAAAAGAAAAAATATTTACCTGATATCCTTTCTACAAAAGTTTGGTGGTGTCAGGGTTATTCAGAACCAGGATCTGGTTCTGATTTGGCTTCTCTTCAATGCAAGGCTGAAGACAAGGGTGATCACTATTTAGTTAATGGAACAAAAATTTGGACAACTCTTGCCCAACATGCTGATATGATTTTTTGTCTTGTGAGAACATCTAAAACTGAAAAACCTCAAGAAGGTATTTCTTTTCTATTAATTGATATGAAATCTCCTGGAATAGACGTAAGACCCCTTATAACACTTGATCAATCTCCGGCCCCTTATCAAGAAGTAAATCAAGTATTCTTTGAGGATGTTAAAGTACCTAAAGAAAATCTTGTTGGCGAGGAAAACAAAGGATGGACGTATGCCAAATATCTTCTTGAATTTGAAAGAGGAAATTCTTACTCACCGTCATTATATAGAGGAATTAATAAACTAAAGGATATTGCAAAAGATACTTCTACTGGAAATGGTAAATATTTAATTAATGATATGGATTTTGTTAATAAATTAAACCAATGTGAAATTGAAGTTCAAGCTTTAGAGTTTGTAGAGTTACGAATTTTTTCTGCCCTATCTGCTGGTCAAAGAGTTGGTCCAGAATCTTCTATTTTAAAGTGTAGAGGTACAGAGCTTCAGCAAAAAATCCAAGAATTATCTGTAGAAGCTATTGGTTATTGGTCTTCTCCAACTGTTTATGACACTTTTGCAAATATAAATGAACCATCTATAGGTCCCGAATATGCTATGACAATTACCCCATCATATCTTAACGGAAGAAAAACAACTATATATGCGGGTTCAAACGAGATTCAGAGAAATATTATTTCAAAAGCAGTTTTAGGATTATAAATACATATATTTTATCGAGGAAATTTTAATACGACTCATATATTTTAAAATCTATGTCAGTTTGGGGTAAACTTGCAGGTGTTACTGCTGGATATTTAGTCGGTGGAATTTTTGGTGCAGTTGTTGGTGCAGTTGCTGGTCATTATGTTTTAGATAAAAATGATGAAGATGTTGCTTTTGCTATCGCCCTAATAGCTCTATCTGCGAAAATGTCTATGGCTGATGGTAAAATTTCTAATAAGGAATTTTCTGCTTTTAAAGAAATACTTCATGATCTTCCAGAAAATGAACTTAAAAATGTTCTTAAAGTGTATAATTTAGCAAGAGAGGATGTTGCTGGATATGATATATACGCAAAACAGATATCTTCTATTTTTCAGAATAATCTTCATGTCCTAGAAAATGTTATTGATGCTCTTTTTCATGTTGCAAAAGCAGACGGTCCAGTAAATAAAAATGAAATAATATTTTTAGAGAAGGTAGCAGGAATTTTTGGTTTTTCTGCAGCAGATTTTGCTAGGATAAGAGCAAGTCATATGGCTGCTGAAAATGATGACCCTTGGTTAATTCTTGGTTTAGAAAGTGGGAGCAATCTCAAATCAGCAAAATTAAAGTGGAAAAAGCTAGCAGCTGAAAACCATCCTGATAAATTAATTTCTAAAGGAGTTCCTAAAGAATTACTTGGTATGGCCAATGAAAAACTTGCTGTAATAAATAATGCCTATCATAAGATTGAAAAAGCACACAAAATGAAAGCAGGTTCAGGAGAAATTTAATGTCAAAAGAAATGAAAATAATTGCTGCTAAAGAAGCTTTAACTTATGTGAAAGATGGTATGAAAATAGGCCTTGGAACTGGATCAACTGTTGATGAATTCCTAATTTTATTATCAGAAGAAATTCAAAATGGTTTAAATATATATGGAGTAGTAACTTCGGAAAAAACGAAAAATTTATCTAATAAACTATCAATACCATTAACTACTCTTAAAAATGTAAAAAAGCTTGATCTAACAATTGATGGAGCAGATGAAATTGATACTAACCTATCGTTAATAAAAGGAGGGGGTGGAGCTCTTTTAAGAGAAAAGATTATTGCCTTCAACTCCAATGAGTTATTAATAATTGCTGATGAGAGCAAGTTAGTTGATAAGTTAGGTGATTTTAAATTACCTATAGAAGTTTCACCATACGAACATGAGGTAACAAGTTTTAAAATTATGGATAAGCTTAATGATCTTGGCTATCAAGGATCGATAAGTTTAAGAAGAGGTGATCATAATATTTTTATTACTGATGGTGGAAATTATATTTATGATTTATCAATTGGATTAATAAGCGAGCCT
>Ga0102963_1000273_pt1 | contig 21988 bp, 15 predicted proteins | sample SalPon2_C_H2O_MG_2_FD_84522 | JGI IMG/M metagenome (GOLD analysis project Ga0102963, IMG submission 84522) | Salt pond water microbial communities from South San Francisco under conditions of wetland restoration - Salt Pond MetaG SF2_C_H2O_MG | ecosystem: Environmental > Aquatic > Non-marine... | reverse complement strand
CTGTCGCACAAGCAGAACTGGCGGAAGGGGGTGCTAGAGACCTACAAGGCCAACCGTAAGGGCAAACGCAAGCCTCTTACATACCCAGCACTTCGTCAGTATGTAGAGGAGACGTATGAGTATAGCTGCATGTCTACTTTAGAGGCCGACGATGTGCTCGGCATCTTCGCTACTGCTCCTCACAAAACACGAGACGAGATCGTAGTCACAATTGACAAGGATCTGAAGACAGTCCCTGGTCTGCATTACAACCCCAACCATCCTGAGGACGGCGTGGTCGAGGTCACTCAGGAGCAGGCCGACTTCAACCACCTCATGCAGGCCGTCGCTGGGGACTCCGTAGACGGCTACAGCGGGTGCCCCGGCATCGGTCCTGTGCGAGCCGAGCGCATGCTCAAGGACCAGCCCGACTGGGCGAAGGTGGTCGAGATCTACGAGTCTAAAAAACTGTCAGCCGATGACGCGCTGGTGCAGGCCCGAGTTGCGAGGATCCTGCGCTTTGGAGAATACGATCAAGTAACTGAAACCGTTAAGCTTTGGACACCTGATGAATAGACAGCAGCTACTGCAAATCCACGACACTCTTACTTCACATGCTTGGACTCTCATGCAACGAAAGAACCACGACTACAGTGGGGGAGAGGATTCAAGTGATGCTTTTCTAAACTTTACTAGAGTTGAGAAGCTGGGAATCACAAGCACGGGGCAAGGGTTTCTTGTGAGGATGACGGACAAGCTGTCTCGTCTCATTACTTACATCCACAACGGAAAGTTTCAAGTAGAGGACGAGAAGCTTAAAGATACCATAATTGACTTAATCAACTACAGCATCTTGCTTTACGCTTACAGCTCTGAAAATACGGGTGACTATACGGAATGAGTGACAAGGAAAACAAAGAGATTCCCTTTCCTCGGATCCCCGAGGACTTGCTCAAGGAGCTTAACCGCCGCTTTCCAGAAGCCTGCGCTGATCTTGAATGGGATCACAAGCAGATCTGGTTTGTGTCAGGACAACGAGCAGTTGTCCGGTTCTTGAATCACATCTTTACTGAACAGAATGAGATCGCCCTAAAGTGAGGGCAGGAGAATGTTATGTGTTTGGGTAGCCCTAAGGTGAGCATGGCTCCACCACCCCCCGCTCCAGTGCCGCCGCCTCCACCGCCTGCGCCCATCACGATTTCTCCTCCTCCGATCCTTGCCCAGACCCCTTTCGAAAAAAAGCGTCAAGCACGGCCCAGCACACGGGCTCGTCAGCGACGCACGGCGCTCGGCGGGGTCACCGGGAAGCGCAAGTTCATGATCCCCCTGGGTGGGGGCCTAGGCTCTGCGGCTAGGGCTGTCGCAGGGTCTTATGCTTCTGGAGTCAATGCATGAACGCTCAAGGTCCTATCGCTGCTCTCTACTACAAGTGTGAAGCAAAGCGATCTCCTTATTTGATGCGAGGGCGCGACAGTTCTCGGATCACCGTTCCTACTATCCTCACAGATGAAGGGGACAAGTCGGCTAGCAAGTTTCCGACTCCATTCCAGTCAGTGGGCGCTAGGGGGGTTAACAACCTCAGTTCTGCCCTCCTCCTGTCTCTCCTCCCCCCTAACGCCCCTTTTTTTCGTCTTGTCCTCAATCAGGAGGAAAAGGACAAGCTCAGTCAACTGGGGCCTCAGGTAAATGCAGAGATTGAGAAGTCTCTGTCTAAGATCGAACACGCAGTAGCTCGTGAGATCGAAGTCAACAATATCCGCGTAGCGACCTTCGAGGCCCTGCGGCATCTTGTCGTAACGGGCAACGCCCTCCTCTACATGCCTGACGATGGTGCTATGCGGGTTATCCACCTAGACCGCTACATCGTCAAGCGTGACCCTATGGGCAACGCACAGTGCATCATCATGAAGGAGTCTATTGCTCCTGCTGTGCTGCCTGAGAATGTCCGTGCCTATGTCGAGTCAGACATGGGGGACTACGAAGACAGCGTAGATTTGTTCACTAAGCAAGAGGTCCTTCCGAACGGTCGCGTAGAGGTTACTCAAGAAGTCCGTGGTCGGACTATCGAAGAGACTCGACAGGTCTTCAAGAAGGACAGGTCCCCCTTCATTGCTCTCCGCATGACGAGAGTAGATGGCGAAGACTACGGTCGCGGCTACGTTGAGCAATACTATGGTGACCTTCAGAGTCTCGAAGGCTTGACCCGCTCTATTGTCGAGGGTTCTGCGGCGTCTGCCAAGATCTTGTTCCTCGTCAATCCCAATGGAACTACTAGGGCACGGACCCTAGCGGAGTCCCCCAATGGTGCAATTAGAGAAGGCAGCGCGGCAGACGTTAGCGTTCTTCAGACTCAGAAGGCCGCTGACTTCCAAGTGGCTCTTAGTGCGATGCAGCAGATCCAAGATCGGCTTTCATACGCATTCCTGCTCACCGAGTCAACAATCCGAAATGCTGAACGAGTCACCGCCGAAGAAGTCCGTCTCGTCACCCAATCCATCGAGCGACAGCTTGGAGGCATCTACTCAGTCTTGAGTCAGGAGTTCCAACTTCCGCTCGTCAATCGAGTCATGGACCGAATGGAAAAGAAGGGTGACATGCCCAAGATTCCACGGGACAAGATCACCCCAGCAATTGTTACAGGCATCGAAGCTCTAGGCCGAGGGAATGACCTCAACCGTCTGGATGTCTACCTTACAGGGATTGCTCAGGTTCTCGGTCCAGAAGCTATTAGCAAGTATGTCAACATACGAGAATACATGAACCGCCGTGCTTCTGCTCTCGGCATCAATACTGAAAACCTTGTTCGCTCAGAAGACGAAATTGCGGCTGCGGATCAGCAAGCACAGCAACAAGCAATGATGCAACAAATGGGTCCTTCAGCTATGCAGATGGCAGGAAAGGCAATGGAGCAAGAACAACAGGCTGAGTAATGGCAGAATACCAAAAAGTAGAAATCGTTAAGGACGAATCACAACCCTACTCTGAGGATGACATCCAAAAAATCGAAGAGCAGGAACAGCCACAAGAGGCTGAGGAGTCCGAAGAAGAGGAGCGGCCTGAATGGTTGCCCGACAAGTTCGGCTCCCCAGAAGAACTGGCGAAGGCGTACATCGAACTCCAGTCCAACTTCACTCGCCAGAGGCAGAGCGGTGAAGATGAAGGAGACGCTGAACAGCCTACTCCAAACGAAGGCTTCGACTTTACGCAATACAGTTCCGAGTTTGCCGAGAACGGAGCCCTCAGCGATGACTCGATCCAGGCTATCGAAGCGCAGGGGATCCCGCGTGAGATGATTGACGGCTACATCGCTGGCCAGCAAGCTCTGCTGGACGCCCAGTTCAGCTCCATCTACAGCGAAGTAGGTGGTGAGGAACGCTACAACAGCATGGTCGAGTGGGCTGGCGACAACCTCTCTGAAGGCGAGCAAAATGCATTCAACCGGGCCGTCATGGAGGGCACGCAGGACGACATGATGTTCGCGATCCGAGGTCTGGCGATGCGCTTCGAGTCCCAGGGTGGGGGCGCACGGCCTCTCGTCCAGGGCAGTACCTCGTCCTCTGGGGCCTCCAGCGGGTTCCAGTCGCTGGCCGAACTGACGGCTGCAATGAAGGATCCCCGCTACACCAAGGATCCTGCTTACCGCAAGCAGATCGAGTCACGCCTTTCTGTATCTAACATCCTCTAATGCGATACCTCTACTTTCTCCCCCTTCCTTTCCTATTCTGCTCTTGTGGCGTCTTTGATACCGGGCAAGTGGAGCTTGCTATGCAAGTCATTAGCCAGATGGAAAGCTCAGGCACCGTCACAGCTACGCAAGCTGCGGCCCTGCGCGAGGCACTGGCAACGAACACTGGCGACCCTTGGTATTTCCAAATGGGTCGAGTTGTTCTCGAAGTGGCTCTTGCGATTGCTGGCGTGCGTCTTTGGCGCGGCCCTTCTGCTAGTGCTGCTGAACGAGTTGCTCGTGCTGCTGCGCGTTCTGCAACCTAATTGAACCACCGGACCCTGCGGGGTCCAGTCGGATGATGGCGATGTCGAGGAACTACAACTTCGGCCCGCTGCGGTGGATAACTGAGTAACTCTTGGTTACCGAGACTAGGCCATCAGACCTTTTCTTTTGTTAACCAATCCCAAAACCTTCTATTAGGAGTTACTCTAATGGTTTATTACGGTTCTCAAGCCCCTTCGAGTCTGGGCGTCACTAACGGTGCAGCACGCACCACTGCTAACGAAAACGATCTCTTCCTCAAGGTCTTCAGCGGTGAAGTCCTTACTACGTTCGAAGAAGAGAATGTGATGATGCCGCTGCATCGTGTCCGCACGATCTCCAGTGGTAAGTCGGCTCAATTCCCGGTGACGGGCGTTGCGGCGGCTAAGTATCACACGCCGGGTGAGTCCCTGTTCGGGGACGAGCAAACGTCAGGTAACGAATACCTGTCCACCATCAAGCACAACGAGCGGATCATCTCCATCGACGGTGTCTTGACTGCTTCGGCTTTCCTGGCTGACATCGATGAAGCGAAGAACCACTACGAGGTTCGGAGCATCTACTCGACTGAGATTGGTCGCCAACTGGCCTACCACGCTGACAAGGCGTCCATGCGGACTGTCCTTGCTGGTGCTGTTCAAGCCGGTAACGACCGTTTCGGTACCGCTTGGTCGGAAGGTAGTCTCTACCACGGTGCTCAGATTGCGATTGCCCAGGTCGCCAACAGTGCTGTTGTTAGCACGGGCTATGTCCTCGCTGACAACGCTGTGGGCGTCCAACTCGCCGCTGGCGGCACCGCGACCACGGCGTCGCAAAAGGCTGCAAACTTGATCCGGGGCTTCTTTACGGCGGCTCGCTTGATGGATCAGAAGAACGTCAGCAGCGTCGGTCGTGTTGCTCTCCTTACTCCAGCGAACTACTACACGCTGATCAATGAGGAAAAGGATGCAATCAACCGTGACTACGGCAACGACGGTAACGGCTCGGTTGCTGGCGGCAACATCGTGTCTGTTGCTGGCATTCGCATCATGAAGACGAACCACCTCCCGACTGGGGATGAGTCGTCGGATGCGCTGCTTACCAACGGTCAAATCCAAAACGATGTGTTTGGCGCTTCGGGCGTCGGCTACGGCACCGATGCTACCGGCGTTGAGGGTCTGATCTTCCAAACGGAAGGTCTCGGCACCGTCAAGCTGATGGACCTCGCCATGGAGTCGGAATACTTCATGGAGCGTCTCGGCACGATGCTGATGGCGAAGTACGCGATGGGCCACGGTGTCCTTCGTGAAGAGTGCTGCTATGCGCTCAAGACTCTCCAGGCGGCTGGCTAGTCTAACTAAGGGTGCCCCGGTCTAACTGGGGCACCCGCCCACCATCAAGGAGCATCAATGGCTATTGCAAGGACGACTGAACTCAAGGCAGTCAACACTATGTTGTCGGCTGTTGGTGAACCTCCGATCAACTTTCTGGAGGGGCAGAAGAACGCTGACGCTGCCATCGCCAGGAACATTCTGGAAGAAGTAAGCAGTGAGGTGCAGACCGCAGGGTGGCACTTCAACACCCAGTTCGATGTCAATCTGGATCCTGACAGCAACAAAGAGATTGTGCTGGCAGACAATGTCGTGCGAGTAGACATCGCCTACCGGACCACCGGGACGGGCTCATCAAGTCTCTACGACGACCGTGACATCACTCAGCGCGGGAGCAAGCTGTTCAACCGCTCTAACAACACATACGAGTTCACTAAGTCTGTCAAGGCTATGGTGATCTACCTTCTGGATTGGGACGACCTCCCTGAGCCTGCGAGGCGATACATCACCGTGCGTGCTGCCAGGATCTTCCAAGATCGCATGGTCGGATCCCAGGCGCACCACGCCTTCTCGCAACAGGACGAAGTCCGCGCCCGTGCTCTTCTCCGTGAGTTTGAGATGGACACTGGCGACTATTCTATCTTTGACAACTACGACGTTTGGAACATCGTCGCTAGGCCCCGAGTCAACCGCACGGACATGATCTAATGCCTCTGATCTCTACGAGCTTCCCCAACCTTAACGGTGGCGTTTCGCAGCAGCCCGCTTCTCAACGGCTCGAAACCCAGTGCGAAGCTCAAGAGAACGCCCTGCCGCTCGTCATCGGCGGTCTAGTCAAGAGGCCCCCTACGAACCACGTAGCAGAACTCAAGCAGTCTGGGGGTGCAGCCCTTGACCTGTCAGACTCGTTTGTCCACTTCATCCAGAGGGATGAGAATGAAAAGTATATCCTAACGGTGACTGGTGAAGGCAGTCTCAACATCTACGACATCAACGGTGCTTACCAAACCGTGTCGTATCCTGGCGGGACTAACACGCTTCCCTACCTTGCTGACAGCACGCCTGAGACTCTGCGGGCCATCACAATCGGTGATGTAACTTGGATCGTCAACACGCAGACTAGCGTAGCAATGACCGCAGGGACTTCTCCTGCCAGCATCAGTGCCCACGAAGCTTTGCTGTGGCTCAAGGCCAGCGGCCAGGGCCTGAAGATTCGAGTTGCTATCACGGTCGCAGGGGGCACTACGCAAGCTGTCATCATTGAACATGAACCACAAGTTCACACTCAAGGAAGCGCCGCGCACCTCGACCCTACTCCTGTAAGAACTAATGAGCTTGCAGAATATTTGCGTTCTGGGGGAACTCCACCGGCTGACGACGGCCTCACGATTACCTACGAAGGCGGCGCAACAGCGGGCATTAACAGCTTCAGCAACATCACGGCGCAGCGTATCGGCAATGTCCTTTACATCTACACCAACAACGGCGATGACTTCAACATTGAAGTAGAAGACTCACTGGGCAACAACGCGCACAGTCTTGTCAAGGGGACTGCACAGCAGTTCTCAGATCTCCCTGGGTCAGCCCGTGATGGAATGATCGTCAAAGTAGAAGGAGATCCCGAGTCTGAAATTGACGACTACTACGTCAAGTTTGAGCGCAACGGCCCCGGCACGGGCGTGGGCGACGGTCTTTGGGTCGAGACGGTAGAGCCCGAGATCCCCTACAGAATTGACTCAGCTACCATGCCGCTGATCCTAGTGCGGCAACCGACAAGTGGTGGCTACAACCCTTTCGTTATCAAGCCTGCTGATGGAAACGCCCCTAACAACAACGCAGGTCACCCGGATCTAGCAGACCGCTGGCAAGACTTTAAGTTCGCTGATCGCGAAGCGGGCTCAGAACTCACGAACCCTCTCCCATCATACATCGGCAACCCGATCCAGGACATTGCATACTTCAAGGGACGGCTGTGCTTTGTCAGTGGCGAGAACATCTCTCTAAGCGAAGCAGGAGAGTTCTTCAACTTCTTCCGCACTACGGTCACTCAGCTGCTTGACTCTGCTACGATTGATGTGGGAGTAGGCGGCACGGATGTTAACAACCTGACTCGTGCAGTTCCGTTCAGCGACCGCCTTGTGCTGTTTTCAGAGCGTGCTCAGTTCATCCTGCAAGGAGTCCCTATTCTGACTCCACAGACTGCTACGGTAACGCGGGCCACTACGTTCAACTCATCGGGCACTTGCGCTCCTGTTCCAGCAGGTAATACCTTGTTCTTCCCGTTTAGCCGGGGAGCCTACAGTGGTGTGCGAGAGTTCTACAAGACGAACGAGACGGACATCAACTTTGATGCAACCGAGTCTACGCTTCAGGTCCCTCGCTACATCAAGGGCGACATCAAGACGATGACTGCGTCTAACCACGAGGACATTATCGTCATTCGTGCAGAAGACGCTGACACGCTATACGCATACAAGTTCTTCAGGACTCCGCAAGGCCGAGTGCAGTCAGCGTGGTTCAGGATGATCTTGCCTGAGGCTGAAGTCATTCAGTGCGCCTTCTTGCAGCAGTCGCTGTTCTTGGTCGTAAAGCGTGGAGTAGAAACTTACCTTGAGCGAATGGACTTGCAAACCGGACTGCTCGATGACAACGCCGACTACGTCACACACCTAGACCGTCGTATCTTGGTCACAGGAGACGGCACTAATAGCCCCTCTAGTGGTAACACAATTTACTTGACCAACACTTCTCGCCCTGACTACAGTTTGACTGAGCTAGAGCAGGCGGCAGTCAAGGTCGTGTCTACAGACGGCAAGGTAATGTCGATTGCTTCTACTACCGTTGACTCCATTACCTTGGAAGAGCAGTTCGCGGCTGACGACAAGTTCTACATCGGTCTTCCCTACACGATGCGATACGAGCTTACTAAACCCACATTTAAGCGGACTATAGATCAGGGATCTGGTGTCGAGACGATTGCTACAGGCAGGCACCAGCTTCGCTACATGACTGTCGTTTACGACGACTCTGCCTTCTTCACTGTTAAGGTGACTAATGAGGTAGCCGACGTTGATGGCACTACAATCGAGTATCCCTTCAGCGGACGCTTCTTGTCTACAGGCGGGTTCCTGGGTCAGGTCCCCTCAGTAGACGGCAAGTTTAGATTCCCCATATTTGCTGAGTCTGATGCTGTAAAGATTGAGATTGAGAACGACTCACCGTTCCCGAGTAACATCCAATCTATTCAGTTTGAAGCGCAGTACACTAGCCGGTCTCAGTTTGCTTAATGTGGATCGACATCGCTACTGAGGACGACGTTGTCCAGATGGCCCCCAGGCTTCGTCAGGCAGACAAAGACGAGGTGTGGGCCTCTGGGGGCTACCTGCCCGAAGATGCGCTCAGAGCGAGCTACAGCTCCTCTCAGCCCTGTTTCGCGTTTAGGGGTCCGTCAGGACCCCAGGCGCTCTTTGGAATAGCTCCCATAAGTGGGAATGTTGGTGCGATTTGGCTTCTAGGCACAGACGCTATCGACACAAACCCCATTACGTTTTTGCGGTGGTCCCGCAGGTTTCTTCCTTTTTTAACTGAGCCCTACGACATGGTCTGCAATCTTGTGCATACAAGAAACACAGTCCACATCAAGTGGCTTCGCTGGCTTGGGTTCTGCTTTATCAGGGAAGTAAAGAATGGACCTGAACATCAATCATTTTACGAGTTTGCGAGGTTAAGTCATGTGTGAGCCAGTAAGTATTGGCATGGGCATAGCTTCTCTTGGAAGTGCGGTTGCTGGCGGGGCCTCTGCAAGGAAAGGAGCAAAGATTGCCGGTGAAAACGCTAGGCAGCAAGCTATTTACCGAAATGAAAGATACCTCCAACAAGTTGAGTATCAGCAAAAGATCGGTGAGTGGCAGGAAGAGACTTACCAAACAACCGCAGATTCAATCCAAAACAGTCTGACGGGCCAGTATGGCGCGATGCTGGAAAGGCTTAATCAGCAACGAGACCAAGCAATGGAGCAAGCCGCTGCCTACGATACCTCACAGCAGCAGGGCTTGTCACAACTACGAGCAGCGCGAGGTGGTGATTTGGGTTCTGGCAACTCTCTTCGACTAGCACAGCAGCAGTATGAAGCTGCCTCTGCTAAGCAGAAGTATACTACTTACAGGAACCTGGACGCCCAGATTCGTCAGGGAATGCGCGACATGCTGAGTATGCAAGCACAAGCGCAAGGCCAGCTAAACGCTGCAATGCCTGCACCATTGGCTCCTATTGATCCTGCCCAGCCTGTCGGCAACGTCCAACAGCCGAGCATGATGCCTTATGTTCTGCAAGGAGTCAGTGGAGTTCTCGGTGCTACTGCCCACGCTCAACGAATGGGAGTGTTCGACACGACGCCTACGAGCACGTTTACCGTCCCTCCTCAAACAAGCGGGGTCTACGCTCCCGGCATGGCTCCCCAGCCGACTCCCACGGTCCCTTACTACCTTTCCCGATACTAAACTATGGCTACAAGACGACGGCCTAACGAGCCAACTCCGTTGACCCAGGTCGTGGCAAGACCTGTCAACACCGCTGTTGCTCCTGGCTTGGCGGGGATGCCTCAAGCTCCTGTTGCCCCCGTAGCCCCAACGCCGATCAGCAACCAGCCTGCGGTAGACTTGCAGAATCTTGCGTCGTCTCTCGGCCAGCTTTCGCGATCTCTCGCAGATTTAGGGACGGCGCAGCTACAAAGCCAAGAAAGAGAAGAGCAGCGAGTTAAAGAGCAAGACTCTGCTATTAAGAGGGCTGAAGCGGAACAGCGGGCTCAGCTTGAGAAAGCCGACAGAAACCGAAAAGAAGCTGAAGCAATCCGTAGGCGAAACGAAGCAGACGCTGAGGCGAAGGCAAATAAGCTACAGAGGGAAGCCGACCGAGCAGAAGCTGAAGCAAAAAGGCTTGGTGAAAAGATTGGACAGCTGATCAATCTTGATGACGTAGACACCATGGCTAAGGTGAAAGCTCAGATGGACACCATGCTGAGCAAGGACGAAATCAGCATCAGCGAGCACAGCGCCTACTCTGAAGCAATGTCTATGACCGTTGCGAGAAGGTATGCGGAAAGAGATACTAGTCGGGACGTAAGTGCTCTTGAGGGCTTGCACGCCCGGATGGACGATGAGATCAAAGACCCCAACTGGTTTTCAAGGTGGTATAAGACTCGTACTGAGTCAGTCATTCGGGATGTCCCAAAGTGGATTCCCGACAAAGATGCTTTTAATGCTCGCTACTTAAGTGCCCGAAGCGACGCAAAGGTTGGGCTTCTTCGTACGCACGAGCGCGTAATTGGGGTTGCTCAGGCAAAAGATGAACAGCACTTTCTAGAGAACGAAACTCACGTTCTACTTAACGAGGCACTTGATCCTTTCTTTAGCATTGTGCCTGAAGAGGGTGAAGGGTCAGTCCTTGACCCGGCTGCGTTTGCGGCTGAGAAGGTTACGAAGCTCCTAGACAACCACAGAATTACTGGCGTTTCTACTGTTCTACAAGCTAACAACATTGTAGCTGACGCAGTCTTTAACTGGCTCAGGTCTCAAGATACTTCTGCCGGTATGGATGCTGGCATTGCGATTCTTGAACGAATCCAAACTGGCCCTCGTAATTCTCGCACTAAGCTTCTTTCTGGAGAAGCTCTGGTTAAGTGGCAGAATGAGGTTGAGCCTGCTCTTGAAGTTAAGCAAGATAAGATTCTTGCAGCAGAAGCTAAGCAAGCATTTATTGACAGCAGCAAAACTTTAGAAAAGACGTGGACTGATTTCTTCTTGAAGAAGATCAGGACAGATGCTGTGCCTGGAGAAGCCCTTGCTGAGGACGGTGCCCGGAAGCTCGAAGAAACCTTGAAGGGCGTTTACTCTACAGAAAATCCTCAGCAAGCCGCTGCGGAAAAAGCGTTCCACGAATCATTCTTGAAAAACGGTGGGTCATACGATCCAGCAACAAAGACAATTAAGCTGGAGAAGGACGGTAATACTCACTCGTTTTCTCTCGACAAGCTTGCAAGGAATGCCAAGGAAGAAGCTCTCGTTGAAGACATGGTCATTCAGCGAAACGCCATCCTTGCTAGGATGAAATCGGATCCGGCCCTTAGAATCGTGCCTGAGGTAGGTGAAGGGTCAGTCCTTGCTAGGACTGAAGATTTTTCTGTTAGTTACATCCAAGAAAACGGAGAGCCTTTCCCTGATTCTATGATCGATGTCTTTGCCAAGGCAGCGTCGATCAGAAGCTTGCAGTATAATGAGTCTAACAGTCTAAAAGCTCAGGTAGATCAAATGGTCACGGGAGATTACCTCACTGAGCAGGAGGCAATGACAAACCTCCAAGGGGCTATGACTGTCTACAAGATCCTTTCGTCTAACAAGGACACTAACCCTACTCTAGCCTCAGACGTGCTTGGGGAAGAGACCGCTAAGTTTTTGCTGATTGCAAATGAAATGCACAGGCAAAAAGCTCTTCCTGGTATTAGCCCTATTGCAACTCTTAATGGGCTTATGCGTGATGGAAAGTTTGACCCCGTAGCTATTGAAGAAACAGTTACTAAAGTCGGCCCTACTGGAGAGACCACAATTATGGAAGACATCAATGCTGAGGTCTTCCGTAAGCAACAAGAGCTAGCCAATGTGTTTGTTCCGTTTGCTACCCGACGCGGAACAGCGCAAGCTCAAGTAACTCGGCTTGCTCGCATGTTTGCGGGCGTGGCTGGTGTGGAGCCCGAGCGTGCCGTTGAGATGGCCGTAGCTACCGTCACAAACGACATGGCCGATGTGGGGGGATACCGTTTTCCTATGAGTTTACTAACCCCCGCGACGGCGGCTGGGGCATCTCCGTTGATGCGTAGGAACCCTGACTGGCAACCTCCCACTGCTGAAGAAAAGCTGACGAGAGCGCAACAGAAGCAGAAGAGAGATAAGTTCTTGAAGGCAAAGGCTGATTACGAAGACTTCTGGGTTAAGCACCGCAAGATCCAGATCTTTGAGCAGAAGTTCCTTCCTCCTACCGAACCCACGTTTTCTAAAAGCCTTAGAGAGCTTGAAAAACTGCGCCGGGAAGGAAAGCTTCGCAAGGGAGATTTGCAGCCTGAGGATATTGTTCCAGGCCAGCCCGGTGTCGAAAGAATTGATGTCGTTCCTCGATCACAGGGGCTAGACAAAAAGATCAAAGAGATTAACGATTACGCTTTTAAAATAAACCGACTAAAAGAGAAAGACTCAAAAAAGGTTCTTAATTATCTGCACGGGCTAAAGGGAAAAACTATTCCCCCAAACGCTTGGTTAGATATTGGTTTTAAAAACAGCCTGCCTTTAAGGCGCCATCTGAACATTCTTAAAAAGGCTGGGCTTATTGAGTGGAATGCTGCTGACAATTCGATCCCTCCTAAGCTTCTTGGGGATCCAACTAAGAAGCCAATGTACGATGATTACCGGATTAGGATCCCGGCTAAATCAGGTCGTTATGAATACAATTACACGTCAGAGTATAAGAAGTATCAACACAAGCTGAGAACTTTGGAAGAAAATCTTCGAAAAGCTGAAGGCAAGGAGATCGAAGCTTACGAGGATTTTAGAAAGAAAGTTTTCCCTAAACTTACGCCTGAGATCAGGGACACTTTTAACCCATTTGAAAAGTATGAGTCTACCTCTAACTTTGAGGTTGACGTTCTTCGGAAAGATCCGGGCAACATGACCGGGCTAGAGATGCTCAATACCGCATCTAAAGCTTTTCGTATCGGCTCCACTGTAATTGGCGAAACAGGTCTTGCATCAAGGCTTTACAAAGAAGCAATTGATAAAGTAGGAAGAGTCGGTGCCGATAAAATGGTGTTTGTTCCGGTACCAGGAAGGAAGGACCGCTTTGTTCTTCTTCGTCCTACGGAGTCTGCAATGACTCGCGTGCTTCGTGTGGACGGCACTTCTGAGTATTCTCTTGCAGAAGTTGCTGCAATTGCTCAGGCAACCTTTAAGCGTTCAAGCCAAGCAAAGATCGATAACGAAGAGCTTAAGCGGTTCTTGCGGAGTCAACGCTCTGGTGCCGATAACATCCTTAGATTCGGGGGACGATAAATGAGTTCATTTGGATTACCGCTTCCTGAACCAACTCCTCAAGAAGAAAAGTGGCAGGACGCTCTCAAGCGTGCAGTCAGAAGTCTGGACTACGTTCCAGAAAACTTTCAAAGACCAAACGTCCGAGAGCTAGAAGCCGAACAAAGGTTTGCTCCAGAAGAGAGCCCTAGCTTTGGGACAAAGCTGTATAATGCTTTTGCTGAAGAGACTGTAACGGGCCAGTTAATCAGCGATATTGGTGATCCTGTATTTCCGCGAACTAATTACTACCCAACCGACGAGGAGAAGGTAAAGTTTGGAGGAAACCTCTCCCCGGAAATTATTGATCGCATCGCGTCTGAAACAGGCTCGTTTGAAGAGTTTCTATACGAGCTTGACAATGCTCGTTTGACGGAGAAACGACGGCAAGAGCTTTACTCTGGGGGAGCCACTGGTTTCGCCACGGGGATGGCTTTGACTATGATTGCTTCAGGCGGCGAAGCAGCAGTTGCCGCCGCGTTGATCGGTGCCGCTACAGGCGGTGTTGGCGCTCCTGCTGCGGCGGGGTCTACAGCCCTTAATGCAGCGAATGCAGCCCGTAAAGCCACGCGGACACGGGCTATTCTAAAGGCTGTCGGGTCAGCGGCGGCTGTTGACATCCCTCTTGAGGGCGTCCGATACCAAACAGACAAGACGCTTACTCCTACTGATCTTTTGATCAACTTGGGTGCTTCTACCGTTTTGAGTGGAGGTATTGCTTCGGTGTTCCCGCAGATGTTTGTAGGCCCTATGGGGATGCTTACAGACACCGCTAAAATTCAACAGGCTGCGGAAGCTGCGGCTAAAGCAGGCGACACGAAAACTGCACAAGCTCTCAACAACCTCCTTCGGCCTAGAGTGCGGGTCAGAAGTCTAGTAGGTGGAGACCCTAGTGAAGAGGTCATGGGGATGGATCTTGCTACTCTTCGCAAAGAAGCGAAGAAGTATGGGATTGATATTAGCGAGAGGTATTGGGAAACAACTACTGTTATTGATCCGGTTACGGGTCAGTCGCGTGTTGTCGAAACGCGCCGTATCCCAAACAGAAAACAAGACATTGAAAACGCGCTCAGGCGTCAGGATGAGCCTCCCGCTTACGTTGCGCGGCGGATGGCAAACCCAGAGGACGTTCCTCGAAGCCGTGCTCCGGTCACGACTCAGGCAGTCCCTGACGACCTCCAGGTTCCAGGCGGCGTCCAGAAGCGTCCTACGCAGCCTGTATCGCAGGATCTACAAGTTCCTGGCCTCTACGAGCAACGATTCGCTGCTCAGGCTAGAAAGCAGGTTGACGACGAGCTTGAACAGCTAGGCAAGCAAATCGAAGAAGAGCAACCTCCGCTCCAGCTAGACACTGCGTCTCAGCGAGAAAAGGGGATCCGTGAGATTATTGACGGAGCAGAAGAAGAAGAGCTTCTTAAGAAGAACAACCGGGAGGCTCTCCGAGAACTTGAAAAAGAATCGGAAGAAAGAGCAGGACAGATAAACGACCTTGAGTCTTCTAAGGAAGTTCTTGATACAAGAGTTAAAGAAGCTCAGAGCCAAGTAAAAACCTTAGAAGAGCAGCTAAAGAATCCTCCCCGAGCATTTAACGAGACCGCTGGGCGACCTGCCACAAAGGCTGAAATAAAGAAGTTTCTTAAGAGCCGGATCAAGATTCTTAAGAAGTATATTGAAGCTCAAGAGCGAGAGCTTTTTGATATCCGTAATCAGATCAATACTCTTAAGAGAGATGACGTTGGTCAGGATTTAATTAAGAGTTTTAAGGCTTTGGAGAAACAATCAGGGTCGTTGGCTCAGACCAGACCCAGCACTCTTAATATCGGATCAAAGAAGCTCGCAAAGATTCTCAATGTTCTTCGCAGGGTTGAGCGAGACCCTGAAGTCGTGGTTGAGGTTCTCGATGATCTTAAGGGAACAGAGTATGATCCGTTTGCCGCATTGAGGGTCAAAGATAAGGCTCCTACGGGTTTAGAGAAAACTACGCCGGATACCAAAACTACAATTGAGCTTGAGACAAAAGTTGAAGGCGGGGTAGAGTCTTCGGTCCCTGTTGTTCGCACTAGTACTCCGTTTAACGACAGGCAGATTCGTCTCAACCAACTTGAACGATACTACAAGGACGCTAAGAATCTTGTATCTAAGCGAAAGAGCTACGTTGACAAAAAGAAGAAGCTTCTTGGAGAACAACGCAGAAAGGAGCTAGAGCAAGAATACATTGCTAAGCTGTCTAAGACCCGGCGCAAGGCTGACCGGGAGATGCTCCGAAGAGACTACCAACGTAGGCTAAAGGCTGACGAGAAGATCGCAGCGCAGCTGGAGGGTGTCCGGTTTGTTGACGACTCCGGTGTCCCTGTTCCTGGACCTAAGGATTCTTCGGGAGTCACTACTGCTGGACCTGACCTGACTACAGGTCATAAGCTTCAGAAGTATACTACTGTTCAACAGTGGCGTTGGGTTGACGAACAAAAGATTCGCGATCAGCTGGTTGCTCGCAAGATGCTGGAAAGGATCGGCGAACAGACAAAGGCAAACCGCGCCGTAAAGGGCCAAGTAGAACGCAAGTGGGATCAGCTGGGCCGACAGAAGAACGGCAAAGCATCCCGTCGCCGCTACGCTACTGTTCTAGGGGTAGATCCTGCCCTGATTAAAGCTGGTGGAGATGTTCTTAAGAGAGCTACTATTCAAGCAGCAATCAAAGCGGCTAAGAGAGGCTACGCAATTGTAGGAGAAGTCGGCAAGCCAAAGGGCGTCGCTTTTCCTACAGCGGCTGTTATTGGAAAGGTCCGCTATGATCTTGCTGGTAATGCTGAGCAAATGCTATGGAAGCTCGCTACAGCACGCGGCAAGAACTCAAAGGAAGCTAAGTCTAAGATCATCTCCTACCTCAAAGAACGGGGCATCGAGGATCCTGAAAAGCTTGCAAAGGAGTTTAAAGCTCGCGTTAAGCAAAACGTAAAGGAGATTCCTGAAGGAAGGAGCCGCATCTATGTCGCGGACCTTGCTGAGATGGAACTAGAGTCTGCTCGGCGTGTCCGGCCTGACGGGACGGTCTACAAGCCTGAGAAAGGCGACTCGTTGTTTGGCGAGCGTCGAGAGATCGACTTTAAGGTAGACGCTGATCTAGTTGACGAGGCTGCTGACTCCAGCACGTTTAAGGGAACAAACATCAAGAAGGACGATCCTGATGTAGACCCCAACGACATCGACGACCTCAATCAGAAAGACCCTGAGGATGTTGAAGAGGCGATCATCACTGATGACAAGAACGAGCCTGTAGCTGCGGGGGACAGCGACGATGCGGACGCTGTAAACGAGTTCATGAGAACTCCCGAAAACTACGACACCCCAAATCGCGGGGGCACCCTTGCTACAGAAAGCGACCAAGCTGTCGGCTTCCGTAGCTGGCTTGCAAACAAGATGGATCGTTTTGGGAAGGTTCCAGGACTCAGTCTAATCCCCTGGGTTGGCGATTTCTTCTACAGCGCATTTACCCCTGTTGTCTACCGCTTCTTGAACAGCAAGTCCGACAAGGTCCGTCGTGTAGCTGCGATCTTCTTCGACGACCCGCGAGGGCACGGCCAGTCCAGCGTCATGGCTATTGCTCGCGTTAACTTCGAACGCATCACAGGTGCTCTACAAGAACAGATGGCGATTGCAGGAGAAGCAGCGCGGCGGCAGGGCCGCAAGCTGATGGACCGAGATATTATCCGAATGGCCCGGAGCGGTAAGGAGTTCGACGGACCAGAAGGAATTGCAGTTAATGCCCTACGGGACTTCTACAAGAAAATTCTTAAGTATGCAAAGGAAGAAGGGCTTCCTGTAGACAACATCCCTGACGACATCTCTTACGTCACCCGAGCTTGGAATCCATCTAAGTTTAGGGCTATTGTTGAAAAGCTTGGAGGGGGAGAGAAAGGAAGGCAGAAAGTCACAAACTTTCTTGCAGAAGCTATTCTTGCTAAAAACTCTGGCAATACGGCAAAGCTTACTGAAAAGCAAGCCAAAGCTGTAGCTAAGAGAATCGCCGAATTCCTCAACAACCCTGAAGCAAAGCGGAGTTTCAATAACTCCGTCACGACCCTGGACAGCTTGAAAAAGCAGCTAGTTGAAGAGCTGTCTGACATTCAAGACGACGCTCTTGCAGAAGCAGGCGGCGTGGTGGGTCTTGCTGAAGACCTTATTGGAATCATCGCTCGTAACCACACGGATGCGCCCAACCTTTCTTTTGGACGTAGTCGCATTAACCTTGATGAGCTTTTCTCAAAGACCATCGATGGCGTTGAAGTACATATCGATGAGTTAATGGATATGGACCTCAACCTTCTTACTCGTCGATATGCTCACCAAGCAATTGGTGCGGTGTCTGCTCGAAAAGGCATCGCTCAACTGTTTAACGGCGACCCAGACAAGACGATGGTTGATGTCAGAAAGTTGATCCGAGAGTCTGCTCAAGACGCTGGCGACTCAGCTAAAGAGATTGACATGTATGAAAGGATGGTAGATGTCGCCTACAAGACCCTTACGGGTCAACGGGTCTACAACCAGACCGTCATGAAGATCGCTCAAGCAAACAACATGTTTGCCCAGGCCACTCTCGGCATGACTATGGGCTTTGCTCAGATTCCTGAAATGGCAAACATTGTATGCCGCTCAGGATTCCAAGCAGCATTTGAACAGTTCAATCTTCGAGACTTCATCTCGACCTTTGGAATGGGGTTCCGAAAGAGCCGGATGAAGAGCGAAGTCGATGAACTGTCGTCATGCATCGAGACTTTTACTGGCATCGCTGGCGACCACAGTCGTGGCGACCACTTCATGCGGCGGATGGATGACATCGGCTTCGACGACACTGAGTTCACGAGCACTACGATTGGCAAGGTGTTCGACACGGGTCGTCTAGTCTCTGTGTTGAACCCGTTCGGCGTCATGCCGATGGATACGATGATGCGTCGGTGGGCTTCCCGCGCTTCCTTCCAGCACTTCATGAACACTGCTTTTAGCATTGCCGAGGATGGCAAGGTTGTACTGAAGCGAAGCTGGTGGAGGAACTCGAAGGAGCGTTTCGCGCAACTCGGCATGAACGAAGACGATGTTAACCGAATCGTCAAAGTTCTCCGCAACCCTGACTACGTCAAGTATCAGCGCGGCCACTTTGGTCGCTACAAGGTCAAGAGCTTTGACTTTTCAAAAGTAAAAGACCAGGAGATTGTAGACAAGTTTGTGATGGCTTTGCGGCGCAGCACTGACAGCATGGTGCAGCGACAGACGTTCTCTGAAATGCCAGCTTGGATGAACACCGAGTTCGGCAAGCTGTTTAGCCAGTTCCGTGTGTTCGCTGTCGTGGCTAAGTCTAAGCAGCTTGCGGCTGGACTGGCTCGCGCTGATGCCTATGAACTTGCAAACGTAGTCGGTGGAGCAGGGTTAGCTACACTAGGCTATGTTATGCAGACTTACTACCGTTCTCTTGGTCAAGCCGATCCAGAGCGATACTGGGAGGACAAGACCGGAGACAACGAGAAACTTATTAGGTCTGCAATTATGCGGAGTGGATACTCTACAATTTTCCCTTCGCTAATTGACTTGGCGTCTAAGCAAACGACAGGACACGGGATCTTTGACTCGTCTGGCCGAACTACAGGTCAAGCAGTGGATCCTTTGGAAGGATCTACTCTTTACAGCAACTACTCAAAAATTAAGGAACTCACTTCTGCAACGATGGCAGCAGTGTTCCAAGATCGACAATTTACTCAACAGGACTGGCGACACCTCCAAGGCTTGGTTTGGGCAGCTAAAATTCCTGCCCTTGACCAACTGATCAACACCCAACTTATCTCTAAAGCTCCTATTTCCAACCGATAACCATGCCTTACTCATACGTAGATTACGGGACTGGAAACAGTCAGCTTACCGGAGACCAGTTAAACGGTATCTTCACTCCGACACTAGACTACTTGGACACTGCCGACATCTATGTGACGGTCACCAAGTATGACACGGGGTTGGCTACTGAACTTTCTTCTGGTCAATTTACGGTTGCCACAACGCCGCAGCTGACGATTACGCTTCTAGGTCCTCCTTCCATCCTGCCGCTGTCGGCAAACGACTACGTGCGGGTTGGGCGGAAGACTGATGTAGACCAGCTGGCTCGGACATACTCTGACGGGTCGGTCCTCAAGGCGTCTGACATCAATGCTCAGAACAACCAGTTCCTTTACAGCATCCAAGAGTCGCTGGATACGGGAGGTGGCGCTCTCCCGATCAGTACGGGAGATCAGTTCGACGCCGGGGGTCGTCGTATTGAGAATGTCGGAGAGCCAGTCAATGCACAAGATGTAGCCACAAAGAGCTATGTCATCGGACAAGCTCTATACAACGGAGCAGAGCTTCCCCAAAGCTGGTCGTTTACTACGAGTGCTGGCGACATCGTAGGCACTCACCGCGAATACGCTCTAAACACTCCTACGCCTGCATCTAACATTGATGACCTCTACCTTGTTGAGGTGGATGGCGTGATGCAGGTTCCACGCACAGACTACGAAGTCCTTGTCACCGGAGAGGTTTACAAGCTTCGTCTTTTAAGTGGTGCAGGAAACGTCCAAAACGGAGTCCAGGTAGCTGTCCGTAACTTCGGGACGCGGCGACAGGTGCTGTCTACGCCATTCATCTCGGACGGAACAAACGCTGCTTTACGAGTAAAGGCACAGACAAGTCAACTTGTAGACCTAGTCAGTGTCCTAGACCCTCTTGATAACCCTCTGTATCGCGTTGACTACAACGGCGAAATGCTGTTGGGCGACGGTGTGCAGAACGATCAGTTTGTTACTAAGATCGGAAAGACTGATTTCCAACTCGGAAAGATTGACACTACTCCCAGTCAATCTGTGGAGAACGACGAATACGGGTTTAAGGTACAGCTTGCAAGTAATCAAGCAAACGTGGAGATGCAAGGCATTTCCGCAAACCCAGCTTCAACTGACCCAGCGATCTCTGTTTACCGCCTGAGCACTGATGGGTCTGTTACTACGGCTCTCAAAGCTACCTACGGAGGGGCTTTGGTTCTTGCTGGCTCCCTCAACGCTCAAGGTGTCATCACGACGACCCTGAATGTCAGCGGCGCGTCTACGATCTCTGGCGACATCCAGATCACCGCTGGGAACGAGATTGCCTTTGGCGCATCGGGTGTTGAGATCGGTGAGGACGGTCTCAACCTGACTCAGCGCATCAAGCTAGAGAACTACTCGGCTGGCATCAATGATGGAGACGCTGGATTGATTCCTACCGGGAACCAATCCGCTGCTATTCTCTTTAATTCATCGGGGTATCCGTTGATGGGCCACGGTGGAGACGGCAGCGGTGGTGTAGCCCACGGCGGTCCCGGCTCTATTTACTTCACGGCTGACGATACTAGCCGTCGAGCAGGGCCTCACATCAAGGTCCAACCTGACTCAGTGCAGGTTCTCGGATTCAAGATTCCCAGCGACCAAGGTGGATTTGCGGCTACCGGAGAGTTTGACGACAAGCCAGCTACGCTTCACATCGGGTCTACTAACGATGTGTTGGATTGGCCTAATGCGGCGCTCAACCAAGTTGTCACTAAGAAAGACATTGATGCCCGCATTGTTGCCACGACCGGGGGAGACTTTACTCTTTTCCACCCCAACAGTTTCACTGCTAATGCTACTGTAGCTGCTCCAGTTCAGCTTGTCGATGTTCACCACACACCTAACGGTGGCTTAGGCTGGGATGTTATTAATGATTGGTATAGCATCACTCAAGGAATATGGATACTTAGGTGGGAAGGAGTTACTAGTAGTCCCACTTCGGCCAGTTACGGCGTAATTAGGGTTCAGCACATTATTTCAGCTAACCCGCCAACAACACCTGTTGCTACCAGCGGAGATGGTTCTAACACTTGGGCCAATCTGAATGACGGTTACTGGCAAACCTTTACGAGCGGCTCGGCAAACGGAAGTTTTGAATGCGCTGTAGGGCTTTACGACCCTACGGGAACTATAACTCCAGGCGCTGGTAACCCCCCGCTAAACGATCCTAACTACCATGTTAGGATTATTGCGTATAGCAACTTAAGCGATGAGTTTACCTTTAGTAGAAATCGCATTTCCCTTAGGAGGATTCGCTGATGTCACAGGTTCTTTTTGAAACTGAATCTGGCGTTATCGCTGACATCATCCCCGACAGGCTTCACGCAGGGAATGCGATTATTGACTCTGCTAACTGGTCAGGCTCTGTTAACGCCCCCTTCAAGTGCATCGACGTAGAGCACGATGCAGCTACCGTCAAACAGCGGATTGCAGACGCTGTTGGTCTTAACGAGCCGTCAGTCTCAGGGGTTACCCAGATTGATGTGACGGCCTTCCCCGCACCCATCCAGTCGCAGTTGACGACGGGCACGCGGGGTCTTGCCTCTACAGATCAGCTAGTAGCTGCCGTGTCACTTGCAGACGGCCTGACTCTGGAGGATTTAAATGGCAACTAACACCTTCACAGTTGGAACCGGAGGAGACTACTCGACTCTTGCTCTGTGGTACGCAGCTAGGCGAACCCAGGTAGCCTCAGGAGATGTTGAAGAAGCGGTCATG
>Ga0102963_1000272_pt1 | contig 22241 bp, 48 predicted proteins | sample SalPon2_C_H2O_MG_2_FD_84522 | JGI IMG/M metagenome (GOLD analysis project Ga0102963, IMG submission 84522) | Salt pond water microbial communities from South San Francisco under conditions of wetland restoration - Salt Pond MetaG SF2_C_H2O_MG | ecosystem: Environmental > Aquatic > Non-marine... | reverse complement strand
TATATAATAGTAGGATAAGAACTACTAGGATTAAATATGAAATTAACAGTTTATGTTGTGCCTACAAATCATGTACAACAATTTTGGCATTTAGCTGAAAATCATTTACAAAAAGCAATAGATAAAGGTAATGGCGAAATGTCTATTGACCAATTAAAATTACTTGTTGCTCAAGGACAACAGCAACTTATTATATCTTTAGATGAAAATAAAAAATGTCATGCAGCCACAACAGTTATGTGGTACACATACCCTAATGATAGAGTAGCTTACATTACTTACATAGGTGGGCGTAATACAAAAGATGCTTGGGGTCAGTTTTTATCTTGGATTAAAAATAATGGCGGTACTTCTGTGCAAGGTTCTACCAAATTTGAAAGCATAGAAAGACTATGGTCTAAACTATATGGATTTAAAAAGAAATATACATTAATGGAGCTTAAATTATGAACTTTTCTAAACTATTTTGGAATTTATTTGTAGTAGGATTTCAAGACTTTTTTACTTTTTACAAAGGCGGTGGTGGGGGTGGTTCGTCTACAACAACCAATCAACTAGATCCTGCTGTTGTTCCTTATGTTACCTATGGTTTAGAAGAGGCTAAAAGACTATATCAACAGCCTGGACCAAATTATTATCCTGGTCAGACATATGTTGATCCATCTTCGCAAACTACACAAGCACTTAATTTAGCTGAAACTAGAGCTACTACAGGAAGTCCATTAGTCAATGCTGCACAAACACAACAACAAAATGTAATACAAGGCAATTATTTAGGTAATAATCCATTTTTAGCTAATGCTATGTCAGGAGCTGCTTCTGCTGCAACACAAAGATATAATGATGCAATACAAGGCACTCGTAGTGGTGCTTCTCAAGCAGGGCGTTATGGCTCTAATGCAATGTTTGACCAAACATCCAGAGCGCAACAAAACCTTGCTAAGGCATTATCTCAAGAAGCAGGTAGACTTATGTATCAAAACTATGGCACTGAAAGAGGCTACCAACAACAAGCCACTCAACAAGCTCCACAGATGGCTATGACTGATTACCAAGACATTAATCAATTATTAAATGTAGGTCAAGTAAAAGAAGATTACGCTAATACAGCGTTACAATCAGATATTGGTAGATACGAGTATGGTGAAAACTTACCATACACCAAACTACAATCATACTTATCAGGGGCATATGGCGCGCCTATGGGGTCTACAAGCCAAACAACTCAATCAGGAGGTGGTAAATAATGAAACCAATGCTCATGGGAGCTATGCTTGGTGCTGGTACAAGTTTAGTTACAGGTAAAAGCCCACTCAAAGGTGCGATCATTGGAGGTCTTGGTGGCGGTATGTTTGGTGGTTCAACTGGCTTTGGAAGTGGATTTGGTGAAACCTTTGATGGTTTAAGTGGATTATTTCAACCCTTAACAACACCAACAACTGCGTTACAACCTGATTTTGCAAGTGCTTTAACAAGCTCACCTATAGATGCTCCATTTTCATCAGGATTATCTACAGGAGGTGGGTTTGATCCTAATTATAGTTTAGCTTCAGGTTACGGTTCTGGAAATGGTATTCCTTTAACTGATATGTATGATAAAGGTATGCTAACAGAACAAGGTTTAGCAGATATGAATAATATGTTTTCAAATACTCCATTTCAACCAATGGAATCATTTACAGATCCTACTTTAGGGACAATGGCGGATACTAATTTATTGGGTGAAGTGCCATTTAAAAATATAGATTTAATGAGTGGTCAGGAAAGACAAAAAAATCTTATGGATAAGGTAAGTGATTTTGGGTCAAGTGTATTTGATTATGCACAAGAAAATCCTGATAAAACACTTATGGGAGGATTAGCAGTAGGTTCAATACTAGAACCTTCACCACAAGAAAAAATGACTGCAGCAGCAAGAGGTGCAGGTATTAATCCTGCACAAGTTCAAGGATTAATTACTCCAAATCAAGTAAAACCAATTATGACAGCAGTTATTCCAAGAACAAAACGACAATATAGGATAGGATAATTATGGCTAATTTTTTAGACAAAATACTTGGAAATACTTATTCACCAGTTAATGCGTTTGTAGGTCCGCAATACGCAAATCAGTTAGCTGAAGATGAAAAATTTTACGCTATGATGGGTGCGTTATCAGGTTTAAATAAATCTAAACAAGCAGGGTTAGGTTATTTTGGAACTGGTTACAATGTACTTTCAAACGCTCAAGAAGGTAAAAGATTGCCATCTACTATGCTTATGAATAACCTAACCAAAGGTGTTGGTTTAAAAAAAGCACTTATGGACATGCAAAATTTAGGCTATGACATTGAAAAGAAAAGAGGTGCAGAAGTAGGAAGAGCATACTTAATTGAACAATACACAGGTAATCCAAGACTACAAGCAATGATAGGCGCAGCAGATGATAAAGTCATTGAGCAAATTATGAAAGCAACAATGCCTGCACCTAACTATGGTGAGTCATTACAAGCTAAATCTATTGGTGCTGATCCTACACAGCTTACTCAAACTGAAGCTATTAAGTTACAACAAATTGGTCAAGCTCCAACTCCAAAGGAAGTTGCTGACCTTAAAAAAGATTATATACTGGCTGATAAACCAAATATAACCAAAGGTGTAAGTATGCCACAAACTGCAACAGATTTAATTAACGCAGTCAATACTCGCAATAAAATGCCACAGGGTCAAAATTTACAGCCTAATCAAATTAATGCTGGTGGTGGAACAATTTCTTATAACCCACCTGTTAATTTATCTACGCCATCAACAGAGCTAATTCAACCTAAACCTGGCGTTCCTGAATACTCTTATGATGGTGATATTACATTTACGCCTAACCAAGCTGATCAGCAAGTACAGGCAAATCAACAGGTAAATACACAACAAGGATATAATCCACAACAAACACCAACAAACGCTGTACCAACTCCATCACAGTCTGATGCAGTTGTGCCAAAAGATTTTATGTTTAGTGAAACACAAAAACAGGCTCTTGCAAAAGATAGAGAATCTGTTACAGCTCAATCTATAAAAACATTAAATACAATTAATAAAACACGAGAAAATATTTATAGGCTTTTAGATCATAAAGGCGCTCCAAAATTTTTTGGTAGATTAGGTCAAGTTAGAGCTACACTTACTGATCAAGATGCAATTGCTGCCAAATATATTTATGACCAAATTATGGCTGAAGGCACAATTACTGATTTATTGGGCATGAAAATGGATTCATCTAACGGTGCTACTCCGTTTGGTCAATTAAATGGTGCAGAATTAAATATGACCAGAGATAGATATTCAAATGCAAAAGCAGCCGTAGGTTGGGAACAAGCTAAAACTGCGTTGTTAGATATGGTTGATGGTTTAGATCAATTTGAAGAAAATATTTATGGCAAACAACAAGCAGTATACGACAGCTTTGGTTTAGAAAGATTCCCAGAACAAGTAGAGTTATTTTTTGATGCAAATATTGGTGGAGGTAAAACTGTTAAGGCTAAACTAGGAAGTTTATTACAAGGTAGATTTTACAATGGTAAGGGGATTGATTCTAATGCATACTACATTGAGATCCCATCACAAAATGGTCAGTCTGTTTTATACCCTGCTCAATACGCTAATGGTGATCCAATTACTAAACAAAGTCGTAAAAGGAAAAAATAATGGCAACACTTGAAAGCACAATTCCTGAAATAGAAGTTAAACCTAATCAAATTAAACTTGGTGAGCCTGTTGATCCATATGCTAGTGTACCAAAACCACAACAAGAAAAACTTGACGGTGGGGAAAAAATAAAATTAGGTGATCCATTTAATCCTAATAAATTTGAAGGTGATGCATGGGATTATGTATTAGATACAGCAGGTAACTTTGGTGGAAGTCTAGCAACTTACTTTGAAGATGTAACTTACCCTATAAGACATCCAATATTAACTGCAAAAGGATTACATTCAGTATATAAAGGTGGTCAAGAATATTATAAAAAAGATGGGTATTATCAAAAAGTTTTTGAGCAAGGAATGAGTCCTGAAGATATAGAACAATCACAAGATCTATTGGCGTTTAAAGCAGTTAAAGACTTTTATATTAATCGCTATGGTAGTCAAGAAGCGCTTATGAACACCATTAGAACTGATCCAGTTGGCTTTGCAAGTGATGTTGCTGGTATTGGTGGTGTTATCAAACTTGCAACCAAAACTGGAAAGATTGCATCTGTATCAGGTAAAGTGTCCACTTATGGTGAACCTATTAATTGGGTTGTCAAACCTACAGCATCTGCCGTAAAAGGTGTTTCATCTGCAATGTCTGGTGTTCCAAACAATGCAATAAATGCATTATATCAAGCAGGAAGAACAAGTAAAATTACAGGTCAAAGTGATGCAGAGAAAGCAGCTCGTAAAGTAATGGAAGGAAAAACGAGCGAATTAGATATTGTCACTAATTTACAAAAACAACTTTCTCAATATAAAAAAGGTGTTCAGGCAGAGTTTACTGACTATCTCAATGATGTTAGTTCAAACAGTCTTGGGGTAGATACCGTAGGAAGAGTACATGACAGAATACTAGGCAATTTAGATCTTCAAAGATCAACTGCCAGAGGAAACAAAGAGGTTCTAAAACAATTTGATGATTTTGAAGAGATTGTTAATAGATACAAAAAGCCTGGAAACTTGTCTGATGCTTCGTCATTGTATGACATGAAGTTAGAAATCAATAAGTTAGATGAGCCTAAATTATTTAATAATATACAACAGGCAAGTAATTTAATTGATAATGAATTAAAAATGCTTGATCCTAGAGTAGAAGGATTATTATCAAATTATACAGAAATGTACAAAGTATTAGATGATATTAATGTTAATATTGGTAATATGAAACAAGGCAGGATTAGACCCGCAACACAAATTAATAATTTAAGAAATTTAGTTCAAGACACGGCAAGAGGTAATGTAAAAAATCAAATTTTATCTGGTGCTTTAGATAAATTAGATAAAGAAATTATTCCTCAAATTGCAGCATTAGAAACAAAAGATCCATTTAATTTAAATTCAGCAAAAACAACTGGTGTAACGGCAGTTACTATGTCGCCTGTCATTGTAGAAACATTAAATACTATGTTAGAAACTCCAATTGCATCTGATTTATTACAATTACCAGTTACAGGAACTTTGGGAGCAGGTTTACTCTCTTCAGCATCACCGCAACTTGTTGGAAGATCTGCATTAAATTTAGGTACAGCATCTAGATATGTTGATCCTTTATTACAACCAGGTTATAAAGCCTTATCAGGCGTTGGTAGATATGGTTTAAGTCCTATAACAGATTTAAACGATTTAGATATTAAAAATTTATTATATACAAGATAGGGCAATTATGACACCACACGAAGAACTAGTGGCACATGAAAAGCTATGTGCTGAAAGATATGCAACAATTCACAAGCGACTGGATAGGATTGAAGTTATGCTTAATAAACTCATTTGGGGAGCATTAGGTGGCTTTGGCACTATTGCTATTGCTGTGATTATATCCAATATACACTTATGAAAGAGATAGGGTTATGGATATTTGTAGCGGTATACATTATTTTATGTGTACTTATTGGTTTTAACTATTAAGGAGTTAAATATGGAATGGGATTGGCAACATTGGGTCGCATTAGCTGTTTGGACATGGGTATGGGATAAATGGGTAAGTCACCATTGGCATAACCTATGGGATGGCTTCACAGGTCGATATTAGAATGAATTCATTTTGGGAGGGGTTCTTATACGGATTCCTCTCAATTCTTTTATTTATGTTAATTGAAGTTCCTAAATGGAACTGTCATTATTTTTGGTGGTGATATGTTACAAGCAATTTTACCTTTAATCGGAACTGTACTTGATAGAGTTATTCCTGATAAAAACGGTGCAGAAAAAGCAAAACAAGAAATAGAAAAAACTCTTATTCAAAATGCAAATCAACTTAATCTTGCACAGCTAGAAGTTAATAAAGCAGAAGCAGAACACCGCTCAGTCTTTGTTGCTGGTTGGAGACCTATGATTGGTTGGAGTTGTGCCATAGGTATATTCTGGTTATTTGTCGGGCATCCTCTTGTAGTTTATGTTGATGGCTTAGATGGGGTAACAAGTCCTGTCCCCACAATAGACCATGACATTTTATTAGAACTTACTTTTGCAATGTTAGGTATGGCAGGGTTAAGAACTTTTGAAAAGTTAAAAGGTATTTCTAAGTGAGGTTGACACCAAACTTTACTTTAGAAGAATTAGAGTTTAGCGAAACAGCAACAAGGCTAGGCATAGATAATAAAGTACCAGAACAGCTAATGGATAACATAATGATATTAGCGGAAGGATTACAAGATGTTAGAAAGTTACTCGGCACACCTCTCTATATTAGTAGTGGTTATCGCTGCATTGAGCTTAACAATATACTCAAGTCTAAACCCACATCTGCTCATGTCAAAGGGCTGGCTGCAGACCTCAGACCTAGTGGCGACCATAATATTAATAGTGCTGTCGCTGCCATTGTTGATAGTGATATTTGCTATGACCAAGTTATTAATGAGTATAATCAATGGGTTCATATATCTTTCGCAGAGAGTGGTGAAACTCCTAGAAAACAAGCGTTAATTATTAATAAAAATGGAACATTTTTATATAGTTAATGTATACTAAAGTATGAAGATACTGCTAATTGACATTGAAACGTCCCCAAATAGTGCGTACTGTTTTGGGACATATGATCAAAATATAGGTATAAACCAATTAATTGAAACAAGTTACACTATGTGTTGGGCAGCTAAGTGGCTTGGCAAAAAAGAAGTTATGTTTGATTCTATTATGGAAAACACTCATAAAAATATGATCAAGCAAATACATAAACTTCTAGATGAGTGTGATGCAGTTATCCATTATAATGGCAGTAAGTTTGATATACCTACACTCAATAAAGAATTTTTATTACATGGGATGAACCCACCATCACCATACAAAGAAATAGATTTATTAAGAACTTCTAGATCAAAATTTAGATTCCCTAGTAACAAGTTAGATTATGTTGCACAAGCACTCGGAGTAGGACAAAAAACTCATCATGAAGGTTTTGAGTTATGGGTTAAATGTATGGCTAAAGATAAGTCTGCATGGAAAATTATGAAAAAATATAACAAGAATGATGTTGTTATATTAGAAAAAGTTTATGAAAAAATGTTAGGATGGATTAAGCCACATCCGAATCATAATGAATACACACTGGAAAGAGTATGCCCTAGTTGTGGTAAACATAATTTGCATAAGAGGGGAACAGTTTGCAATACAAAATACGTTTTTCAGCGTTACCAATGTCAAAGCTGCGGAAGATGGTCAAGGAGCAACAAAGCGCAACAGGTCAAAAATTCAGGCTCAAATATCAGCATTTAAAGGGGAAAGTTATGGACATTCAAGAAATTGCCGAACACATAACAGGCAAAATGATTGAAGCTGTAGATGTTGTTTTTGGGGAAGATACAATGGTAATTTATTTTGATGATGGATCAGATGTTGAGCTGATTGTAGATTCTATTTATTGTAACAGACCTGATTTAGATGATTAAAGATATAATTTATGGAGTTAGTTTAGTTTTATTTTCTCTTTTTTGTTTATACTTCTTTTGTTTAATATTAATTCTTAAATCAAATCAAGTTGTTTACCATATTTAAATAAATCTTCTTTTTTTATTAAAAAGGCTTTTTTAGATACACTATCACCTTTGCCAACAAACTCTACATAAGTTAATTTAGCCATAAATATTGCATAGTAAATGTATTTTTTTTCTATGCATATAAATTCATTGCCATCATAAAAAACCCAAATGTCTGCTTCGCTTGTAAGTAAAGCAGATGGCTTATTATACATTTCAATTTCAATAACAATATTACCAGTATATTTACTTTTACCATCATACTTAACCTCAACACCTTTTTGTATTTCTGGTATCCAAATATCATATCCTTTGTACTTATTAATAATACTTGCAGAAGAATATTTCTTTCTAATAATATCTAAGACTTGTGTTTCTATTTTTAAACCAATAGATAAATCTTCTTGAAATGTATTTTCTTTAGTCATCATACATGAAATATGTTTCTATCCATCATATTCCCCTTTATGTGCTATGCGTGTGGTCTGCTCATTCATAATTTGATAGTTTAACTTATTACCGTTAGGGGTAAAAGTTATGCTATATCTTTTATGCCAACCATCATCAATAATATTAAAATAATCAACCTGAATCTTTTTCTTTTTTGTCATTTTTACAATATCCTTTAGAATTCATAACACCAAAACCTGATACCATGCCACAATACCATTTTTTGTCTAAATCAAAAAACATAGCAGGTTGCCCACACTTGTGGCACAGAAAAGGTTTGATTCCAATATTTAAAGTTTTAGTTTTCATCTACTAAGGCATCCTCTATCCACTCATCTTCTTTAATCTTTGCCTCTAATACTGCTAGTTCAGATTTGTGAAATTCAACCATAGCTTCTATATACCAATTAGCTTTTTTAAGATCTTCAATCTTGTCCATAATTTTGTCAGACTTTAGACCTTCTCGGCTTATGTATTTAATAGCGTTACCCTTTAAATATCCATAATACTCTTCTCTTTGCATTTTAGCTCGGATGTATTCTATTGTTTCAATACCCCCGTGCTTATAATGATCAGGGTTTATTTTGTCACTCATGCTGCCTCCTTACAATTAACCAATCTATCTAATTTTTCGTTCATAAGTGTATTTGTTTTATAAAATCTCCAATCTTTCATATCTTTTATGTGAACTAACTTGCTGTTAGTTTCGCTTCCATCAATAAAACTAAATATCTGGCAAATGTAATATTCGTCAGTTACTTTTCCGTCAACACACCCTTGATTTTCTATTTCTAATTGATTAGTTTCATTGTCATATTTATAAGTGTGAAAATATTGTCCAACTAATTTTTGTGCTTTAAAATTATTCATTTTTTTATCTCCTTAATTAAAGGTTTGTCTCTAGCATCAAAACACTCACTTGATGTCTTTATAAAAACATAACTATCAGGTGTAGCGCTTTTAAATAGTTTTCCTTTGCTACATTCATAATTGTGTTTATCGGTATTCATATAAACATAACCATAAAAACACATGCTTAATATTACCACCGTATAGCTTCCTATTGCAATAATACATTTCATTAGTGAACTCCTTTGTCTGATGCTTTTTGTAATTCATTTACTAAATTTTCAATGCCTTGTTCAGATTTTAATACTTCTACAAAATCTGTGCCATTCTTAGCTAATATATCAAATGCTTTGCATATAAATTCAACTTCCTCATCAGTCATTTCATGTCTAGGTTTATTCATTAGTTTTAAAATGTTCATACAAATCACTACCTCCAACTCATACATTGTTCAATAAGAAAATACATACATACAAGGTATAATTTAGCCTTGATTAACTTTTTTAAGGAATTAACCATGTGGACTAAACCAACAGCTACAGAAATGCGTTTTGGCTTTGAAGTTACAATGTATGTATGCAATAAATAATTCATCGTACAAATTCAAATAGAAAAAGATCCCCTAAAAGGGGATCTGATCTTCCATTTGATCAATTGATGTAACAGTTTCAGTAGCTTTTTTTTCACTAGCTTGAATCTGACCACTATAAAACTTTGTTCCATTTTTTGATTCTCTAATCCAGGCAGATAGCCTTACTTCTGTGCCATCTTCTAATGTAGCATTCCCTGTAAGATCAGGTCTTGCTTCAACGCCTTGTTTATCATTCTTAAAAAGAACAAATCTATTTTTGTTGTCGTATTCTTGTGCCATATTTATAACTCCTTTAGTTCTTTAATTTTATTCTCAACTTCCGTTAAGAACGCTTTTACTTTTTCCTCAAGTGTTGCAATGTAATCATTATCACGAGGTTTTCTGATAACTATCATCTTGAGGTCATTGGGAAATGTCGGATTATAACTTACAAAATCCACATATTCCTTATCATCACCACATGAGCTTAACTGCCACATGATTTGGTGAATATATTGTTGAGGAATTTTTTTTGTCAACAATATCTCTGTATGTGCCTTCGCTTGAGGACACTTAATCTCTATTAATCCATTACGGTCACCGTAAATTATTCCATCGGGGCTGCATCCACACATAGGAATTGTAGGATGATCTACAAAACCTACTTGGCTTACAGAACCAAACTTCTTTTCATAAACTTTTCTAGCTTCATCTTCTGTCTCTATGCCATGTTGCATTGCATATGTAATGGGTATTTCATAAGGAATTCCTGTTAGTCTTTCAGAAATAATCTGTAACATATAGCCATCTGCTTTTGTTTTAGATCCCATTATGTTTGATACGCCTGATGCAGTAACCTTGCCTAGCCTTGCTTCATGCCAGGCTTGAGTTCTTTGTTCCATTAAACTTCCTCCATGTTTGTTATGTAAGAACTACTAGTATTACACGAGTAGTCGTTTAGTTTTGATTTATAAGACGTGGAAGGCGCATCTTCTGCCTTACGCATTGTCCTACCCTTAATTTTAAAGTTCTTTAATATGAGTTCTTTATCGTAAAACATACTAGCTAAAGCACAATAGTTAGGTTTTCTATAATATGTAAACCTTTGTGTTTTTGTTGATATTAGATACCCGTTTACTACTAAATATCTCAACATATTGCCCACAGGTTTTACTGGCATTTGAATCAACGATGCTATCTCTACAGTATTAACATTTTGGTCAGTAACATTATTTAATATTAATTCCATAAATTCTTTTCGTGTAATTTTAGTGCCATCTAATTTTACAAACTCAAAATCTTCTTGTCGTTTATGATACATCAACTATTCTAACCTCCCATTTATTTTTCTTTTTATGCCATCCATGAACTTCGATTTTCCATCCTGCCGCCCTAACCCTAGCAATATGCTCATTGTCTGCAATCTTTTTACATCTTGCACTAATGTTACTATAACTAGTTGTCTGAACTGCTAAGACTTTTCCATCATCATTGATAGCAAGAATATCGATAAAATTGAAGAGGTCTCTGCGAACGCCATTGCCAAAAGGAATCCATACTTCAACAATCTGAACTGTCTGATAGCCATTTGTTCGGATCAATTTTAGACTTCTTTGTGTCGGACTTGTTTTGCTCATCTTTTTCCTTTAATTTTTTTGTTGTTTTAAAAATACGTTCCCATGCCTCTTGAACTTTATCATCTGATACTTTTGAAGGTCTACGACCTGAACCTTTACTCATCACAATCTCTCCTTACTTTACACATATCATGTTCATCATAATATCTTATTGTGCCTCTACGCATATCTATATTTTTTATAATAATGTTTTCAGGTAAATGAATGTACTGTTGTAGCAAACATTTACTTGCTCTTTTGTCAGGATGATACAAAGAAATATAAAGGTTTGCGTGCTGACAAGATTCGAAGTTACCTATGTATTTAAAATCGTCTTCTATTAGATTAGTGCTTATTACCAATACAAAAGCATATTCAATCATAATTATTCCTCCATTTTAATAAATGCTATCCAATGTGTAAGTGCTTTTTTACCACTTCTATGCCCATAAAGTGGTTTATATTTTGTTAAAGACAAAACTTCTTTTAATGGTATCTGTATTTCATTCCATTTAAATATTAATGTCCCGTTTGTTTTTAACACTCTAAAACATTCTGAAAATCCTTTTCTTAAATCATCTTGCCAAGTGTCTTTATCTAAAGAGCCATAACTAAAACCTGTAACTGAATCTAATGATAAATTTTTTACATGAGGTGGATCAAACACAATATGCCAAAAAGATTCATCTTTAAAATCCATTTTTCTAAAATCATGAATTACATCAGGATTTATAATTTTTTTTCCTGGATTTTTACTACAATGACTTACATCTAAATTGCCTTGCCTTTGATCTGCAAAAAAACATCTAGGATCATTTTTATCAAACCACATCATCTTACATCCACAACAAGGATCTAATACTTGCTTCATTTTTTCCTCCTATAAGTGTAAACCCTGTGTAGCTTATCCCAATCTTTAGTTTTGAATACTCTTCCGTCATGTAGCCTTACACGAAATTGTATGTCGCTACCAAATTCTTTAACAATGGTTTTTAAAACTGCTTTTATACCCTCATTTTTCATGGCTTTTCCCTATAAGTTAATGTTGGTGAATCAAACCAAAACTTTAGTACGCCCTCAAAATCACCATGACGGTTCTTTTGAATGTGAACCTCTGCATCAGGCTTCCTGCGCCATTTTTCCTTATCGTCATCCGACAACAAATCAGGATCAACTTTTTCTTTTTGTTTATTGCGCCAAACAGTTACAAGTTGATCACATTGGTTAATAAGGTTACTACTGCCCATCACATCCATTTTGTTAGGCGGCTGATCCTCGTCAAACGCTTTTCGAGAGTGTGCCACTAAATGGATATGACATTCTTGAGACTTGGCTAATGCGCAAAGCGTATTTAAAAATTCTCTTTGTTTTCCATAATCTTCAGAATCTACATCACTAATTTTCATAAGCGAATCTATGACAATATGCTTTGCTTTTAACTTATCTGTAGCGTAAATAATTGCATTGATAATCCGAGTGCTACTCACTGCATTTTCAAAGTCATATATAAATAATTTGTCATCTACCTCATCACAAAACCGTAGTATATCGTCACGGGTCGGTAGTGACTTCTTTACAAACTGCCTGACCCATCTAGCCAACTGCATTTTTGGTGACATTTCAGGACTAATCATTAAACATGGTTGATCCTCATCTAATATAAAATGTAGTAATACTTGATTTAAAAACATTGACTTACCATGACCATTAAAACCACTCCAGGCAGTTACTTGCCTATCCTGAAACCTAAATGCCTTGTCTTTATGCAAAGGAAAGCCAAGAGCCGATCCCTGCATCATACCGCCACTTTCAAAGTAGTCTATGGTTTCCTCCATAAAGTCATTAGGTTTTCTAATTGTAGTATGCTCATCTAAACCAACCTGACTAGCATAATTATCTAGGTCACTATCATTAACCATCAGCCTTTTTAATCTTAGCTTGTCTAATACCTCTGCGCCCTGCTCTATTTTAGACATAATTCGTAGGATTCCTTAATTCGTTCAACTGCAAGGGCAAGCCTATCCATATCCTCTTCAGTTAATTTTTTATCTTTAAGCAGATGGATTCCGCTTACCAATACTATGCCTAATTCAAATCTTAATGCTTTGAGTACGTTTGAACTAAACGGATAAATAATTCTTTTATCATAATTTTTGTTTAAGTTATCAGGAAATAGATCATGTATGCCTATCCCTATGGCATCACAAATTTGCTCAACGCTTGAGCCACCAAAATCTTTTAACAATATCTTTTGGTCATGCGTGAGTTTAATCGCAAGTGATGGGGTGCTATCCCTCCTTGTAGGGGAAGATGCGATCCACTCACCTTCCCCTACTTTTTTTACCTTAGTTAAACGACCTAATAGGTCTTGGATTTGAATCATAAAGGTAAATCATCCTCTATGACCTTAGGATTGACAACCACTTCACCGTTATTCAGATCCGTAGTGTCAGTTTCATCAGGATCATCTTCACCACCACTCACTAGAAGCAAACCTGAAATAGCATAACGCCTTGCATAACTGCTAGCCGACCCAAATTCTTGCGATGCATCACAACCCTTCTTACCAAAGTGAACCCTAGCACTACCCTTACAAGATACTAATGCACAACCATCCTCGTAATAAGTAGCCGTTGATTCACATACAACTCCAAACTGACCAAAGTCTTTAAACTCGTCTGTCAACGTAATGACCACTTCAGGATAATTTTTTGTTATATCTTTAAGTTTATCTAAAATGGACTCTATGTTACGAAAAGACCAACCACTAAATGGATTCTTTCCATCTTTTTTAACTTGTAATTTGTTTTGTATTTCACTTAATGCTTTCATATATTACTCCTTCTAATTGACGATAATATTTTTGGTAAAAATTACTCATAATCTATCCTCTGGTTTTTGTTTAGTCCAAAGAGACCAACATGCTTTAAAAATTTTTCTTAACTCTGATTTTGGCACATTAAAAACACATGACATTGCATGAAAATCATTTGTGTCAAACTTTGGATCTTCACCTCGTGTCATTTTATGAACCACTCGTGTTTCCATAATGTGAATGATCCAATCTAATTTTGCATTAGTTGTGTCTGATAAATTGCCTATCTCTACAAAATTCATAATTGCTCCTCCTGTGCGTTTTTATCTTCATAGCCATTGTCTTGATATTCAAAATAAATATGGTTATACGTACAATAGCCGATAACGCCCCACATTTTTTGTGTCGGGGCAGTCATATCATTAATTAAAATGCGTGGTTTTCCTTCATCGCAGATTTCTAGGTGTAACCAGTAGCCGTCATCTGAACCCCATGACATACATCGTCCTTCGTCAGAACTAACAACCAATTCACCTGCTATTGCAGAGATGTTAGATATAGCCCATACAGCATCTGTCCAATCTTTAATCATCTTAGTCATGACTTTCCCCCTTTTTATACTCTCTACTATCACGCCTTGCTTCTTTTATACAAAATTGTACTAGGTTATCAGCGTGTTTTTCGCTAGGTGCAAACACATAAGCAAAGTTTAATATACTTGATACAATGCCTGCCATATGGTTTGAGGTAGGGTTCTCTTTAGTTTTAACCCCCAACTTATCTATTAAATCAAGCCCTAAATCGTAACCCGCTTGAAACTCTTTTTCTGTTTTATTCATAAAATTTCCTCCCCATTTTCATCAAAAATCATAACATCTTCATCATGACCAATTAAATTAATAAACTCTTCTCTTGCCTTTTGAGGTGTTTCAAAACCCTCAATAGTTTTAGTTACGCGCCCTGTGATAATATATTTATTCATGGTTATTCCCCTCTTTGATCTCTTTTTCAGAATAAACAACGAGCTTTAAACCTTGCATATCAACCTCTTTGCCGTGCTTATCCCATAACCTTATGCAATTGTTAGCCTTACGATCAAGCCGCGAATTGCTCTCATAAAATAGCATTAATTCTGCATCATATTCATCTTGACGTAATTCAATGTTGCCGTCTTTTTCTATTAATGTCTGAATGTAAGGCATTATTTAACCTCCCCTTTTTTCTAATTCAATTAAAATTTGATCGACCGCGCGTAAAAATTCCCAACACGCCCAATCATTAATCTTGCCTTGCTTTTCTAAGTTTTCGGCATGATGTAAAGCATCATATAAAACTTGATTAGTCATCTTATTTCCTCCAAAATAATTTCTGTTAAGTCATAAGGTTTGGTTTTTGATTTCCATCTTTGTTTTGATTTCTCATAAACCTCAATGTAACCTCGTGTTGTTGATCCACGAACAAATTTAATTATTTTGAATGGTTGAGTCCACCCATTACCAAATGCTCGATGATAAGTTTTATTTATATTTATTTCCATCATTAATTACCTCCGATGTAGAAGCGGCTTATGCCACTTCCAAGTTAGTTAATGTTGAACGCACATCGTATTCAAAACCATATTTAGGACTAAAAGAATGTCCATTTATAACGCTATTTACTGTACACGCCATATATCCTTTAGTTCCAACAAAACCATAGTTCATCCAAAATTTTTTATTGCGACCAGTTTTTATGTTAGGAACATTAAATTCAATTACAGGCTCATAAAGTTCTTCTGATCTGACTGACCTCCAATGTTCACGTATTTGCATAATAGCCAAATTATATGGTGTTGCTGATATAAACTCGCTACGACAAGCTAAATCGTATGCCTGGTCTTCTGTAATAAAAAGTCCGTGTATTTTGTTTATTTCCATCATTATTCACCTCCGTTAGGTAGTTTGTTGTAAAGTTCATCAAAATTTCTATACGCTAGGGTGGTGGCTAAAGATTCTAGCCAACCATCGCTCATATAGTCTTCGATAAATTGCTCGAACCACGCTTCTTTGTTTGCTTTAATGTCTACATAATCCATTAGTGATTACCTCCAATTAAAGTTTTTTCTTTGAGGTCATCATTTTTGCAATAATAATTCCAATGCACATAGTCATGATCAACTTGACTTGCTAGTTTGTGTAATTCAAGGATAAAGATTCTACCTTGATTCCAAACTGCATGGTCATCAGAATAATCGTAGAACCAATCTGCACGTTTAAGTTTTGCGATGTAATCATCAAATAATTTATTGTTTTTCATTATTTACCTCCGTTAATAGAGTTTTGATGTTGAGTTTGATAAGAAAATGTTTCCTCGTCACGAGTAGAAATCCAATCGTGATAATCGTCATATTCTTTTATGGGATCAAAGATGTCATGAGATTCAACGACATCATTGTTATTGTCATTTTGCATATCCTCACGCCAAGCTGTAAGGATTGTTGCTAACTCCGTAATACCATCTAAATAAGCCATTTTTACCTCCGTTTAGTTAAATGTCTTAATTAGTATCATACGCTTTTGATAAAGAAAATCAACCTTTTTTGCACTTATTTTGTAAAAATACTTCTTCAGGTATCTAGAATGTGGAAAATACATGATAAAATCTAACCTAGTTTTACAGGCAATGTGAAAGCGAGAAAGATGCGAGGTTGACAACCCCCTCTAGGGTTGGCAACTTTGAGAGATGAGAACGATTTCATCATTGCATGATCTGTAAGGCAATAAGTCTATACTTTAAAAGTATACAATAAATTAGGTATGATTGGTCATGATTACTCTATCCAGGTTAGAAGATATTTTAAAAGATTGGTCTTTATGGATGAAGTCTCATTCAAATAAATTAGGTTATCCAAGCAAATCTACAGGGGTGGTCTCTAGCGGTAATAATACTTTTGAAGACATGATTGAAAATTCTAATTCTACTAATGTAGATATTATTGATACAGCGATTGATGATTTATTACCTGAAGAAAAATCAGCCATTTATTATCGTTATCTTAGCGGTAAAAAACCCATTGCTTATGAGATGAAATTAGAATTAGCCTTAAATCATTTGCTAGCGTTAATTGAAAATAAAATACATTATTGATAAATAGGTATCTAGAATCTGAAAAAACATCTGTATAATATATACCTGTAGGAAAGATGCGTCTGCATTTTCTTACCCTCCGTAAGAGCCATTTCATCCTCCGAGAAGTGGCTCTTTTTTTTATTGGTTAATTAACCTAGTTAGTTAGTAAATCATTCGTAAAATCAAATAATTATGTTTTTCAAAAAAGGAAATTAACATGAAAAAGTACGGTAAAAAATATGGAAAAGGAAAAAAGAAATGATGGGATATAATCCGTTTGGTCAATTAAGCATGAACGAGTTAGCGTTATTGCAAAAAATGAATGGTGGAAACGAAGTGAGTCTTCTTGGCGCTGATCCATTTGGTCAATTGAGTAGCAGAGAAACAATGCTAGCTTCTGCATCTATGCCTGGTCAAACAGATCCAATCTTAAATCAGTTAATTGAAAGAGGAAATACACCTTTGAACATGGGAAGTAATGCGCCTGTTGATTTTGAGAATTTAAGCGACCCTGAAAAACAATATTTGCTTGAGTATGTTGAACAGCAACAACAAAAAATTTATGATCAGCAAACACCAAACAAGGGAATGAATCAAATTTTAAGATTGTTAGGATATTAATAATGTCAAAAGGACTATATGCTAATATCAATGCTCGTAAAAAAAAGGGAATAAGCAGACCAAAAAGTAAATCCACTATATCGGACAAAGCATACGCTAACATGAAAAAAGGATTCCCTAAATCTAAAAAGAATAAAGCCAAGAAGAAGTAATCATGGCTAGTTTGAATGGGTTGTTAGATTGGTACACACAACAAGATACTCCATTATCTGCATACTTGCGCGGTGATAATGTAAGTGAAGCAGTCAACAGAAGTCTTGATCAATCACTACAAAACCTGACAACGCCTGAAGGTGCAATGGACTTGGTTAATCCAATGTCTAAAGTAGCAGGAATGCTTGGAACTGTAAGCAAATTTCCTAATCAGTTTCTAGTGAATACAGCAACTAACCCTAACCCACTTGTTGGAAATAGGTTCACAGGTAAACAAGAAACTAAATTAATACCTGAAAAAATTATTCCAGGAAAAGATCTAGCAGGATCATCTATAGTGTTCATTCCAAGTGATGCTACCACTAGAGGATTCTTGATTGATAGTGTGTCTGACTTTGGATTGCCTAACCCTGTTATGACTACAGGTGGATTTCAATATGCTCGTGATCCAATCATCTATGATAACTTGCTAGGGTATGCATCGAATAAAGGTCAGGCACAAGCACTTGTAGAAAAAGTTAATGTAGCTCGTGATTACAATAAGTCATTAGGTGGATCAGGTAAGGTCATCGTCATGCCTGAAACAATGTCTAATGTTACAGGTAGACCTGAATACTTTTCTAATATGACATCTGAAGTGTTAACACAGTTTGTAGATAATGGTCGTATGACAAAAGAATTAATTAAAGATTTAGATGATGAAATGAGAAAGGGTATAGGTCTTTCTAAAGGTGAAGATGTTCCTAATTGGAAAGGTATCATGACACCTGAAGGTCGTGAGCAATTAAAATTAGGTGGTAAATACAGAAAAGCATTTGCCAAGCGTATGGAAAATCAAAAGTATCAAAAACAACTTGGCTATAACTTTGATGATGTTAGAGGTGCAGTTCTAGATGCAAGGTTAAAAAATCTTCCACAGTATAGAGCAGGCAATACACTATTGGATGTACCTGATGTAGATAAGTTAACACTATCCGATGTGACTTACCATCCTGCTTACGATAGAGCCTATAAGAATATGACTTACGGTGGATCACTAGGTGTAGACGATATACCTGTATACGATTTATTAGGTGATGATTATATGAGAAAACTATATTCAGGAACATTATCCCCTAAATTTACAAAAGATTTGAGAAAAACAGCTAACCCATTATCTAATGCAATGGGTATACTAGAGATGGGTAAAGCACCTGAACTGTTTCCACCTATATCAGAAGAGGTAGCTAATCAAATACAGTTTATACAGAAGTCAAGAGGAATACTATAATGTGGTCATGGCATATTTTTTGGGGCATGCAATTTGGTTTTGAATTTTATGAAGATAAAAAAGTGGATGATAGCAAAAATACACATCACTATAGTTTCTTTATTATTGATTTGGGTTGTTTCCGCATACAACGCCAAGAAAAAAAGGGGATTAATTTATAATGGCTAAAGGTGTCGCACATTACTTACCAAATGGTAAACTTTACAAAGGTAAAACACATAAGACTAATGGGAAGTTAATGTCAGGTGCTACGCATACAGCAAGTAGCAAAGTATTAACACACAAAAAACCAAAAGCAAAATAGTATGGCTAAAGACTCTAGACTTACAAGAGCAGGTGTATCAGGTTACAATAAACCAAAACGTACACCAAGCCATCCTAAGAAGAGTCATGTAGTTGTAGCTAAAGAAGGCAATAAAGTAAAAACAATACGCTTTGGTCAACAGGGTGTAACAGGCGATAAAAAGCCTACTGCTAGACAAAAGTCATTTAAAGCAAGACACGCTAAAAACATAGCAAAAGGAAAAATGTCAGCCGCCTATTGGGCGAATAAAGTAAAGTGGTAGATGATTCGCCATGTACAGGTGTATGCCGTATAGTAGACACTACTGGTGGTGAACCAAGATGTGTGAGCTGTTACAGAACATACGAAGATTTAGACCAATGGATTACAATGTCTAGGGAAGCTAGGCTAAGACGAATGGAACAATTAAGGAAGGATCATGGCAGCAAGATTAAAAAAAAGACATCAAGATGAAGTTAGGACAAAGATCCAGGCATCACAGCTAATTAATGTCTTACAAAACTGTGCTATTGGTGCAACAGAAGATTTATCACCAGCACGACTAAAAGCCATTGAAATTTTACTTAAAAAATCATTACCTGACTTGTCATCAACAGAGATTGAGGGTAGTGTAGATGCACCTTTAGCTATTAATGTTATTACAGGAATAGGACTCAATCAACCAAAAGATGAATAATCTAGCAGAACAGGACTTCCAAGAGGAAACTGTTGATATAGGTTACCGACCAAGAGTACCACAAGAGCTGATACACAATAGTGTAGACAAGCATCGCTTTACTGTGGTTGTTGCTCATCGTAGGATGGGTAAAACGGTATCAGCTATAACACAACTTATCCATAGCGCGTTAATGTGCGACAAACCAAAACCTAGATTTGGTTATATTGCACCGACTTACGCACAGGCTAAAAGAGTAGCTTGGGATTATTTGACAGAATACACAAGACCTTTAGACGCAAAAGCAAATATTGCTGAACTACGAGTAGACTTTATGGATCGTAGAATATCGCTTTATGGTGCAGACTCAATTGATGCACTTCGAGGTATTTACCTTGATGGCGTAATTATCGATGAGATTGCCGATATTAATCCTAACCTATTTACTGAAATTGTTAGACCTTGTATTGCTGATCGTAAAGGGTGGGTGATGTTTATTGGTACACCTAAAGGCTCTAATCACTTCAAAACATTGCGCGATAAAGCAATGTCAGGTGAGGTAGGTTGGAATCTGCTAGAATTTAAAGCATCAAAAACTAAGATTTTAGATGAATATGAGTTAGAGTCAGCTAAAAAAGAAATGGGTGCAGACAAGTACGAGCAAGAATTTGAATGTTCATTCTTTGCCCCTGTAGAAGGTTCTTACTATGGCGCAGATATTAACGAATTGGAAAGCGAAGGTCGTATGACTGAAGTTCCATACGATGATTTAGCGAGAACATATACTGCTTGGGACTTAGGTGTAGGCGATTCTACTGCTATTATTGTATGTCAACTTGTAGGAAAAGAAATTAGAATTATAGATTGCCATGAAAATCATGGTAAGGGATTAGCACACTATGTTAATTGGGTTCGTGATAACGGATATCAACACGCAACGCACCTGTTACCGCATGATGTGCAAGTCAGAGAATTAGGAACAGGTAAATCCAGGCTAAAAACACTTAATGAACTTGGATTGCAATGTGAGGTAGTAGCTAAACTACCTGTAGATGATGGAATACAAGCAGTTAGACGAATTTTACCGCGCTGTTGGTTTGATCATAAGACATTAGATCTAGTCACAGCACTTCGCAATTATAGAAGAACTTATAATGATAAGCAGGATGTGTTTTTTGACAAACCTGTGCATGATTGGACTTCACATTTTGCCGATGCAATACGTTACTTAGCAGTTGGCATAAATGAAGGCACAGAAGATTGGAATAAACCACTAAATATAAACAATTCATGGGTAGTTTAAATGGCTAAACGATTAAAAAAGAATGACAACTTACTAAAAAGCATAGTTGAAAGTGAAATAGATGATGCTATTGGTTATCTTGAAACTGAAACAACAGATGAAAGACAGCAAGCACTTGAATACTATATGCGTGAGCCTTATGGTAACGAGGTTGAAGGTAAATCTTCTATTGTTACAGGCGAGGTAGCTGAGGTTGTTGATGGTGCAATGCCACAAATTATGCGTGTATTTACATCATCTGATGATGCTGTGCAATTTGAAGCTGTTAATCAAGGTGATGAGCAATTAGCAGAACAAGCAACAGTATATTGTAACCATATATTCTATAAAGACAATAACGGCTTTGAAATTATGCACGATTGGTTTAAAGATGCGTTATTACAAAAAGTTGGTATTGTAAAAGCCTATTGGGATGATAAGGTTGATGTAGCTACAGAAAAATACTATGGCATAAATGACGATGAACTCACGATGATTATGCAAGACGAAGAAGTGGAAATCGTTGAGCAAGATTCTTTCGTTGTGCAAGAAGCAATGATTGATGAAATGACAGGCGTAGAACTTGCCCCTGCATTATCTTCTCATGATATTAAAGTAAAACGCACAGCAAACAAAGGCAAGGTTGTTGTAGAAAACGTACCTCCAGAAGAATTTTTAATTAGTAAACGAGCAAGAACAATTGCTGATTCTAATTTTGTTGCACACCGTAAAATGCTAACAAGGTCTGATCTCATAGCTATGGGTTATGATGAAACCACAGTTATGGGATTATCTACAGGTGATGCACTCGAATTTAGTCCTGAAAGAATTGCACGATACACACG
>Ga0102963_1000271_pt1 | contig 22299 bp, 26 predicted proteins | sample SalPon2_C_H2O_MG_2_FD_84522 | JGI IMG/M metagenome (GOLD analysis project Ga0102963, IMG submission 84522) | Salt pond water microbial communities from South San Francisco under conditions of wetland restoration - Salt Pond MetaG SF2_C_H2O_MG | ecosystem: Environmental > Aquatic > Non-marine... | reverse complement strand
CCACTCGCTCCCAAAGCGAGTGCGCTACCAGACTGCGCTATACCCCGAGACGAGTGATCTTAAAGTTTTAAGGTTAAATAATCAATCTCCATTGCATAAAAATTTAATGATGGGAAAATGCATCCATGCCATCAAAAATTTTAGACGGAAAAGCTCTTGCTCATTTAGCAGAAGAGGATATAAAAGTTAATGTCTGCAAATTAAAGGAAAAAGGTATCATGCCAACATTGGCAACGATTTTAGTTGGCCTAGATCCGGCATCAGCAACCTATGTAAAAATGAAACAAAATGCCTGCGCCAGGCTGGGCATGGATTCGATTGCGGTTGAACTTAGCAGAGATACAACCACTGAAGAGTTATTGGAAGCCATTGAGAAGCTAAACAAAGATAGCAATGTCCATGGCATCTTGTTACAACATCCAGTGCCATCACAGATTGATGAGCGACAATGCTTTGATGCAATAAGTGTTGAGAAAGATGTGGACGGTGTGACCTGCATAGGATTTGGACAAATGACTATGGGAGAAGAAGCATTTGGCTCATGCACCCCTGCTGGAATCATGCGAATCCTTGAGCATTATGCGGTTGAAATTTCTGGCAAAAATGCTGTTGTTGTTGGTAGAAGTCCTATCCTTGGAAAACCCATGGCCATGATGCTGCTTAATGCAAATGCAACCGTAACAATTTGTCACTCAAGAACTGAAGACCTGCAAGAACATATTCAAAATGCTGATATTTTGGTTGGAGCGGTTGGAGTGCCTCGTCTGATTCAAAAAGATTGGATTAAAGCTGGAGCTGTGGTGATAGATGCTGGCTACCACCCTTCAGAAAAATGTGGGGACATAGATCTTACAGATATTGATTCTATTGCCTCTGCGCATACTCCGGTTCCTGGGGGAGTTGGCCCCATGACAATCAATACTTTAATTCTTAATACCTTGCTGGCTGCCCAAAAATTAATTTAGTATGTCTCACCTTCCATTGATAGTTGGTTACGGCGGTATTAATTCAGCCGGTAGATCTATCTTTGATTTCTCTCACCAAAGAATGTTGTTCGATAGCATTGATACACAAAATCAAAATGAGGTATTGCAAAGTCTTGGCCACCTTATGGGTACCATGGAAAGAGAAACCATCTTAAACAAAACTTTAATTAGAACGATCGATGATAATTTTTTTGATGATCATAATTATAGATCTCCAGCATTGCCTACGTTAGCTGGAGGTCAATTGCCCTCAGGGTTCAATCCAGCCAAAACCTATAACTCGAGACAGCACCCACGGGGTCTAGCTATGACTATTTTTGGTTTATCAGATGCTGTGATGAGTCTTGGATTGCCATGGGAGGAGATCTTAGTAAAAGTTCCTCGACAAAAAATTTCATGCGTCTCTGGTTGTGCAGTTGCTCAAGCTGATAAGTATGGGATGGGAGGTATGTTTCAAGCTTCCATGGCCAACTCTAGAGTTACTAGCAAACATATGGCCATGTCATTAGGTGAAGGCAGTGCAGACTTTGGCCATGCATATGTTTTGGGAAGCATGGGCTCTACAGGTAACTACACAGGCGCTTGTGCAACTTTTCAATACAACCTAAAACTGGGCATATCAATGATTCAATCAGGTGAATCTCTCATTAGTATTGTGGGCGCTGCAGAATCAGGAATAGTTCCTGAAATATATGAAGCATTTTCTGCTACTAAGGGCTTAGCTGAAGATGAAAATCTAATAAAATTGCAAGAAAAACTTGGCGAAGATTGCAATGAACCCAATCATCGCAAAATCTGCAGACCCTTTGGTGAAAATATAGGCATGAGTTTAGGAGAGTCAGCTCAATTTGTGGTTTTGATGGCTGATAGCCTTGCTCTCGAACTTGGTTTAAATATTCATGGTGCAGCTTTATCGAGCCATATCCACGCTGATGGTTATAAAAAATCTATTTCTGGTCCTGGAGCTGGAAATTATTTGACAGTTGGAAAAGTGTTTAATGAAATTAATAGCCATTTTGGTCAAGAAGCGATGAATAAAACTTTTTTTCATGCGCATGGAACTAGCACTCCACAAAATAGAGAAAGTGAGTCTCATATTATTTCAAGCATGGCCAAAGCTTTTGGAGTTAAATCTTTACCTGTCACTGCAATTAAATCTTATCTTGGTCACTCTCTGGCAGCTGCAGGAGGCGATCAAATGATTAGTTCGCTTGGTAGTTGGAGAAATAATTGGATTCCTGGTATTTGCTCTACTCCAAAACTTGCTGATAACGTTTTTACTGAAAATGTAAATTTTTTATTAGAAAACCTAGAATTTGAAGACGGTGAATTTGATTTCGCTGTTTTAAATGCAAAAGGTTTTGGTGGTAACAATGGCACGGCCCTCCTTGCCTCCCCGGCAAAAACCATGGAACTGCTTCAAGCAAAATATTCCTCAGAACAAATAAAAAAATACCAAGCTCAAAAACAATCTGTCGATGATCAATTGCTTGAAAATAAAAATAAGATTCTTCAGGGAGACACGAAATCTAGATACATTTTTGGAGAGAATGTAATAGATGGGATGAATGATTTTGAAGTTGAGCCCCATCAAATTACAAATAAATTAAATGATGAAAAGTTCCATTTAGAATCAACTTTACCTTACAAAGATTTTCTTAAAGGTTAAAATAAATATTTAAATAGACTAAAAAAATAACTATGGCTGAAAATATTTCAAATTTAGAAAATGCAGATGACTTTGATCAGATCGTAACTCCCTCAGATGAGCTCATCAAATCCTTTGAGCATATGTTGATCGACATAGGCGAAGATACAACTAGAGATGGTTTGCTTGATACGCCCAAAAGAGCAGCAGCTGCATTCAAATTTCTTAATCATGGCTATAAGCTGAGCTTGGAAAAAGTGGTCAATAATGCCTTGTTTGAATCAGATATAGAGGACATGGTTGTGGTGAGAGACATAGAGTTTTACTCTCTGTGCGAACATCATATGTTGCCTTTTAATGGCAGATGTCATGTGGCCTATATTCCCAATGGCAAGGTATTAGGTCTGAGCAAAATTGCAAGAGTTGCTGACATGTTTGCTCGTCGACTTCAAATTCAAGAGAGGCTGACTCATCAAATTGCCGAAGCAATTACAGACATAACTGGATGCAAGGGTTGCGCCGTGGTCGTTGAAGCTCAACACATGTGCATGGTTATGCGTGGCGTGCAAAAACAAAATTCTGTGATGAAAACTTCTGCAATGATGGGAGTCTTTAGAAATAACCCTGCAACAAGGGCAGAATTCTTTTCTTTGCTGCCTAATTAATTAAGCGGGGTCTTCGGCTTTAGGCTCTTCAGAGCTCAGCTCCACAGCTTCTGCTTCTACGACCTCTTCTTGGATCTCTGGCTCCCCCTCATCGTTGCTATTAAATGGCCATGGTTTCGCATCGGTGTTAAAACTGAGGAAGTTAAGTGAGTCATTGAAAAAACCATGCAGCCAATTATTTGCAGATTGCAGTTGGTTATTGGTTTTAGAGGTGAACAGATAAAAAATAAATTGAACGGCCACAAGAACTATTAAGATGCTGACTACAAAATTAATAGCTGCGCCATATATGACCATAAAAAAAAGGCGCTGCCATTTTGTGTGATCCAATAATTCATCTTTATTTATTTCATTCATAATTTTTCCTTATAAGTAAATTCTACATCAACTTCATTGGGGTGATCGAGTAAATCCTGAATTAATTGCTCTGATGAGGCGTCAGAATACAAGATTTCATACAAAGAAGTTACAAGGGGCATCTTCACATTCATCTTACGTGCTTCATGATAAACAACTTCAAGAGTTTTAGCGCCCTCAGCAACTTGCCCAATTCTCTCTTTTGCTTCAAACAAAGAAAGATCCTCAGCAATTAATTCGCCAAGCTGAAAATTTCTAGATAATTTTGAGGTGCAGGTTGCCATCAAGTCACCCATACCAGCTAACCCCAAAAAGGTAATGGGGTTTGCACCTTTGGCTACAGCAAATCGACTCATCTCTGCCATGCTTCTGGTTACTATAAAACCTAAGGCATTTTCTCCAACCAATTTGGCATGAGCAATACCACAACAAATAGCATAAATATTTTTTAAGGCCCCCGCTAATTCAACGCCCTGGATGTCTTGACTAGAAAAAACCTTAAAGGTATTTGAAGACAGCATTGACTTAATTTCAAAAGCTATGCCCTCATTCTCGCAGGCAATCACAGTTCCTGCCAACTTCTCTTCAGCTATTTCCTTAGCAAGATTTGGACCGCTGAGCACTCCAACCTTATCGCCTATAATATGCCCTAGGTGTTGAGTGATGATATCTGTCATTGTTCTAAAGGGCTGGGATTTTATTCCTTTGGTGCAAGAGATAACTGTTACTGAAGGGCTGATCATTGGTTCTAATCTAGAAATAACTTCCTCAAAGATAATGCTTGGTGTGGCAACTAAAATAAATTGCGCATCCATAATTACCGAGGCTAAATCTTCATCAGCAGTTATATTGTCTGAGAGCCTCAACTCAGGATGATAAGTTGCATTGGCTCCTTCAGAATTTATTCGCAAAGCTTGCTCGGCATCACGAACCCATAAACTCACCTGATAGCCATTCGATGCAGCAATATTTGCTAAAACTGTGCCGAAGCTCCCACCTCCGAGAACTGCAACTTGTTTTTTTGCTGTCATTTATCCTAAGTATTTATCTAATTGTCGAAGATATTTAGCTGGGTCTTTGGGAGATCCACCCTCTGCAATGATTGCATAATCAAATAAAAACTCAGCAAAGTTTGAGAATTCTTTTCCAGACATGGTGCCTAATTTTTTGATGAGTTTATGTTTTAGGTTAACCTCAAAAACAGGCTTAGATTCATTGAAGGTTTGTCCAGATGCTTCCAGTATCCTTTTCAACTGGGCTCCTGGCTCATCTTTGGACAGCACTAAACAAGCAGCAGAATCAACCAATCGAGAGCTTGCAATAACATCTGAAACTCTTGCATCTAGAGATTTTTTCATCCTATCTATAATTTCTTGCTTCTCTTTGGTAACTCTAGGTTTTTTGGCGCCTTCTTCTAATTCTTCTTTAGCAACATTGACTAACGTTTTACCCTTAAATTGCATGAGGGTAGACATCAGCCACTCATCTATTCTGTCAGTTAAAAGTAGGACCTCTGTTCCATTAGCTTTCAAGTGTTCGATATGCGGAGAGTTCGCCGCAGCTTCATAGGTATCGGCAATTGAGTAGTAAATTTTTTCGTCATCACCGCTCATTCTTTCGATGTATTGATCAAGAGTGGTGTCAACCTTTTTACCCTCAGAAGCTGTGCTTGCAAATAAAAAAAGCTCAGCGATAGACTCTGAATTTTCATAGTCTTCAGCTGGGCCTTCCTTGATCACTAGACCAAATTCCTTCCAAAATTTCTGATAGTCTTCTGGTTGATCCTTCTGCATTTTCTTTAAAGTATCGAGCACCCTCTTGCTTAGACCTTTTTTAATGGAATCAACCAAGGGATGATCTTGAAGAATCTCTCTTGAAACATTTAGGGGCAAATCACTTGAATCAACTACACCTTTGACAAAACGAAGGTATAACGGCAAAAAGTGAGCGGCATCATCCATGATAAAGACTCGCTGAATAAATAGCTTAATTCCCCTTGGGGTATCTCTGTTCCAGAGGTCATATGGAGATTTTTCAGGAATAAAAAGTAAACTTGAGTATTCTTGCTTGCCTTCGACTTTGTTGTGCATCCAGGTCAAAGGATCGTTGGAATCATAGGATATAAACTTATAAAATTCTTTATATTCATCCGCCTTTACAGACCGCTTGGACTTTAGCCAAATTGCTTCTGAATCATTGATGGTTTCGGGTTCCCCCTCCTCTGGATTCAAAATTAATGGGAAGTTAATGTATTGGGAATATTTTTGTAACAAGAATTTTACTCTCATCAATTCAGCAAATTCTTTGTTGTCTTCATTCAGGTAAATGGTGATCTTGGTGCCTCTATCTTCTTTTGGAATCGTTGACAATTGATAAGTGTCTTCTCCCGCACTCTCCCACATGACTGCCTCTTCTGCAGATGTGTTGGCAGATCTGGAATGGACTGATACTTTTTCAGCAACCATAAAGACAGAGTAAAAACCTACTCCAAATTGACCTATAAGATTAGAATCTTTTTTCTTGTCACCAGTCATTTCTGATAAAAATTGAGCTGTGCCTGATTTGGCGATGGTCCCAATATTTTCAATAATTTCATCTTCCGTCATACCAATGCCGTTGTCTGAAATGGTTAGGGTATTATTTTTTGCATTCAAACTAATATTAATTTTTAAATCAGCATCGCCTTCGAGTAACTTAGAGTTTTCTATAGCTTTGAATCGAAGTTTATCAAGCGCATCAGAGGAGTTAGATACAAGCTCCCGAAGAAAGATCTCCTTGTTTGAATACAACGAGTGAATCATCAACTGCAAAAGCTGCTTGGTCTCAGTTTGAAAAGATTTTGTTTTTGATCTAGCCATAGTTATTTATCTCCCTTGAAAACAATATGGTGGTGAAAGCATTAAGTTCAAGCATTTGTTCAACTTTTTTTTGCTTCAGCTTTGCATTTTTTACTGCAAAATTTCACTTCATTCCAGGAGCGCTCCCATTTTTTTCTCCAGACAAATGCACGATTACAGTTTTCACATACTTTAGATTGAAGCGTTAACTTTTTATGCAAAATATAATTTAATCGATTGCTATAAAAAATTGAATGATGCTGAGAGCAAAAATTACAATAGTGCAATAGACGCTCACACCATGAGAAAAAGAAAATATTTTTTCCCAGCCTCTGTCTTTTGCTGCATTGGTAATTGGAATGCCTAATAAGCCTAATAATGCATGCGCAGAGATGTTGAAGCCTAGCCACCAACTTAAGGATGAATCTTGAAAATAAAGGATTAAAAGAGCGAGCAAAGACAGTAAAAAAAGCAGCAGATAATAGCGCGGAAATATAGTGCGTAAAAACTTTGCAGCGCTGTCTTCATCAAGAGTTTTAAAGATTACAGGCGTGGTTAATGCTAAATGCGTAAAGATGGTCCCAGCAATCAACAGATTGAGAAGTATTAGTGCTATTTGACTGCTCATATTTTATTCAAATGGCGATCCGGACGAGACTCGAACTCGCAACCTCCGCCGTGACAGGGCGGCGTTCTAACCAGATTGAACTACCGGACCGCGAACGCTTGTGAATGATAGCTTTTTTTAATTTTTCTGCAACTTTTTTTCAGTACCTTTAAGAAATTATTTTGTCAAATTTAATGAACAAAATTCTTGTCATTATTTTACCCAAAAGTTTAATTTTTGATATGCTTAGTGAACTGTCCATGGGGGAGAGTATTAATATATTAATAAATAAGGAGTATTAACATGAAATTACTTATGCTTTTGGCTGGGGTAATGGCGGTTCCTACTTTTGCTGCTTCAGGGGGAGATCTCGACGCTAATGATTATGTTGGAGTTTCTTTCTGGCTAGTTACAGCTGCTTTATTAGCTGCAACAGCATTCTTTTTCGTTGAAAGAGATAGAGTTCATGCAAAATGGAAAACATCATTAACAATTTCTGGTTTAGTTACCGGTATTGCATTTTGGCACTATCTTTATATGAGAGGCGTCTGGATTGATACTGGTGAGACACCAACAGTGTTTAGATACATTGACTGGTTGTTGACTGTGCCATTGTTGATTATTGAGTTCTACTTAATCCTTAAAGCTGTGACTAATGTTGCTGCATCTTTGTTCTACAAGCTATTTGTGGGTTCGTTGGTAATGCTAGTATTTGGTTACTTCGGTGAAGCTGGAATTATGGGTGCTATGCCTGCATTTATTATAGGAATGCTGGCTTGGTTATACATGATCCATACTTTATGGATGGGTGAAGGTGCTGAGGCTAGAAATGCTTCTGGTAACGCTGCTGTGCAAACTGCATACAACACCATGATGTGGATCATCATAGTGGGTTGGGCAATTTATCCTATTGGATACGCATCAGGCTACTTAATGACTGGCGGAATTGATGCCGCATCATTAAACCTTATTTACAACCTGGCTGACTTTGTTAACAAAATCCTATTCGGTGTTGTTATCTGGTCTGCTGCTGTAAGTGACTCAGAAAGCTAATTAGAATTAGTTTAAATAAAAAAGCCCGGAATTTTCCGGGCTTTTTTTTGGTTGTTTGGTGGGTGATGACAGGCTCGAACTGCCGACCCTCTCGGTGTAAACGAGATGCTCTCCCAACTGAGCTAATCACCCAAAGTCTTTGAGGGAGCATTCTAGCAACCATTGGCATTATTTGGAATAGCTAATCTTATGGCAATTCTGTGGCAAATTTCCTCTGATTTTCTTGGAGGAGAAATAAACAAGCTTATTAATTCGGTGTATTATTAATTTATGTTCTTGGGAATATTGCTTTAATCATATTGCTGTATTTGGTAGATAGGAATAAACAATGAAACCGCATAATTTTTTTAGGAGAGAATATGAAATCAAAATTTAGCTATTTATTTATTTTATTGTTTGTTATTTCCTGCTCGCAAGAAAATACAACCGTTGGAGAGGATGATCTGTCCTCAAGAACTTACTTTAATGAATTTATGCCTTGTCAGGCTGGTCCAGATTATTCAGCAGAAAATATGGCAAAGATGATTGCTGATTGGCAACCTCTGATTACCGCTGATCAGTTAATCGGAGTTTGGGGATATGCGCCTGCATCAGAAAAAAATCTTTACCCTGATACCGGTTGGTGGGAGCTTCAATGGACATCTAAAGAAGCAGCGGATGCTGCATGGAATCAATGGGTTCAAAATGCTGAGGCTGCTGCCTGGCAAGAAAAGTATGAAGATGTATTGGTTTGTGATGGAGAAGCTAGAAATGGTTTTGAGGGCGTCTTTCCCTTAGGTGCTGAAGAATTTGGTGAGTTACCAAAATCAGGATATTTCTTCAGTGCAGTATGGCTTTGTAAATACAATGAAGGTTATGGGGGAGCGGATGCTAGAGAGTTTTTACCAAAGTTTACTAAAACAGTAAGAAATAGCAGTGGTTATGCTGGGACTTCCTATCATTTTGGAAATTATTACTCGGATTCAAACCCCGATGCGGATTTTCTATGGGGTGATTTTACGAACTCTCGTGAATCCATGATTCAAGCTACTACTGCATTTCAAAAGGATGTTCAACCCACAATGTTTCCAATGTTTAGCGAGTTTGCTGCATGCGGTGAAACACCGGACGAATACAATGGTTGGATGTTGTATGACGCAGAAAATAAAGACTTCATGCCGAAATTTAAAAATTAACATTTTATAAATTCATGATTAAGCTAATCTTTTGTTTTCTAACAACCATTAGGGTTATTTGGAATAGCTAATCCTGAAGCTGATTTGATTGAACGCTATGAAATTAAATTAAGCAAGCCCTTGGCTTGATAGAATCTCATTAAGCTGATCTTCCATTTTTTGATAGTCCCAAAAGGCACGAAGAGACTCAATTTTATTATTTGAATTAATGCGATAGATGACAATCATTTTTGTTTCTATTTTGATCTCACCAACACGGTTAACAATTTGCGCATAATTAGCGCATTCATTGGCGCATGGAATAGATTCTAAGATATTAAACTCTATGTCACCGTTTGCTATCACTGTGTCATAAAATTTTTCTATTGCATCAATCCCTTGGTGGCCATTGCCTGTTGGGTCCAATGGGCTTTTGCCAATGGGATCCTGAACTATGGCATTTTCATCAAATAAAGCTAACCAATTTTTTTTATCCTTTGCTACAGCAAAATCTCTCGAAAGAAAGCCTAGCTCTTGCGCTTTTGTTTTAGGTTTCATGCTTTAACTCCTCTTTAGGGTTGATCTCTAATCTAGCAAAATATATACCAACCAGTGCAAGGATAACAAAACTTAATTGGATAAAATTTAAATACTCATGAAATACTATGGCTCCAAAAATAGTTGCTATGATTGGCTGCATTAACAAACCGATTGACCCAAACGAGGCTGTGATCTTAGGCAAGCTATAAGTAATAAAGAACTGGCCTCCAACTTGGCAGAAAATAGCCATAGCCAATAAATTGTAAAACTGCGATGCTGAACTGGGTAAAAATTCTCTTGATTCAAATAAAGCAAATAGCATCCCAAACATACAGGTAAATAACGTGGTGTAAAAAATTATATTAATAGAACTTTCATTACCTAATCTAGAGATAATGAGTAAATATGTGGCATACAAAAATGCGGCCATTAACGCCAGCCCATCTCCAAGCAAAGCGCCTTCAGATTTTGCACTAGAAAAATATACCAATCCAATAACCCCTAAGTAGGTGAGAACAAAAGACAAAAGAAACTGTCTAGAGATTGATTCTTTGAATACCAAAGAAGCAAAAAGTACCATATAGATAGGAGCAGTGTTTACAAGGATTGTTGAATTAGCCACCGAGGTGAATTGTAGGCTCCAATGCCAAGCGCTCATATCTGCAGCAAATGCAAACGAGGCAATGAGTGCAAATAATAAATGTTTGCGACTTTTTAGCTTAAAAGCTTGTGAGCCATTGTAATAAAAATTAATCAAAGCTAAAAATGGAAGCGCTAAGAACATTCGATAAAATAAATTCCAGGAGGGAGATAGTTCACTCCACCTAACAAACAATGGAGCCAATCCAATCAAGCCTGCTCCCAGACAAAGAATAAAAAAATTCTGCGCTGACTTTAATTGTGATGCCATCAATATATACTTCGTTTATGAGTGCAGATATTGTAAATCAAGGAGATGAAATTATCTCTGTTGGTCAACTTAATCAACAAGCTAAAACACTTTTAGAAAATCAATTTAGAGGTGTGTCTGTGATAGGAGAAATTTCAAACATGGCACGTCCCTCCTCTGGGCACATTTACTTTACCTTAAAAGACGAAGATGGGGCTATTCGCTGCGCCATGTTTAGAAATCAAAATTTAAGATTAAACTTTGAGCCCCAGAATGGAGATCAATGTATTTTAAAAGGTCAGGTCAGTCTCTATGCTCCAAGGGGAGATTACCAATTGATCGTTAGCTCCATGCAACCAGCTGGAGCTGGAAATTTGATGCATCAATTCGAAGAACTCAAGAAAAAATTAGATGCAGAAGGCCTCTTTGCTCAAGAGATAAAAAAACAACTTCCCAAACAACCTAAACATATTGGAGTCATTACCTCTGAATCTACAGCAGCATTTCAAGATATCTTAACTACCATACAAAGACGAGCTCCTGTTAGTCAGGTTTCTTTAATCCCTGCAACTGTGCAAGGTGACACTGCCCCCAAAACACTTATCGCGGCTTTGCAAAGCACCCTAAACTATAACAACCTCAATCCAGATAATGCTTTTGATGTAATTTTAATATGCCGAGGCGGAGGATCAATTGAAGACTTGTGGGCCTTTAACAATGAAAGTCTGGCAAGAGAAATATTTGACTTTCCTTTACCCATAATTTCTGGTGTTGGCCACGAGATTGATTTTACTATTGTTGATTTTGTTGCAGATCTTAGAGCCCCTACCCCGACAGCAGCAGCGGAGCTAGTAACTGAATATTATTTTCAACTAAATGATAGATTAGAAGAATGGAAAGCTAGTCTTGGTTACTTGGTCCAGTCAAGATTGACTGAAAAATCGCAAACACTTCTCTTTAAATCGCAAAATTTAAAAAGCCCGCTCACCATGTTAAAGGAGCAATCTCAATCTCTTGATAATATTGAGATGCGTCTTGCAAATACCGTGCAAGGCATAATTAGTAACGCAAAACAAAACTTCCAACTGGCCACTTCGCAGATTTATCAATCAAGCACATTACAAAGATTTGAAAACTATGAAGACCGCATCAAAACAAACCTCAGGTCACTAAATTTTCAAGTGAAAAATTTAATTGATAAGAAAAAATTAATGCTTGAAAGTATCACTACCAATCTAAACGCAATTAGTCCTTTGGCTGTTCTTGATAGAGGCTATGCAATAGTTATGAACGAGAATGGACAAGCTTTGAAATCCTCAAAAGATATCAAGGTTGGGGATACCGTTACCACTCGTCTTGGAGATGGAGGATTTACTTCAAATGTTTCAAAAAAAGATTAAGGCATCTAGCCTTCTAACTCTCTTTGCTTTAATAAGCATGCAAAGTTTTGCAAGTGATTTGTTTGAAGGTAAAAGTGGAGAAATCATATCAATTCCGGCTGCAACAGAGGATAAATCAAATGTCTTAACCTTCAAAACTTCAACGGGAACCAAACAGTTAGTGAGCCTTCCATTTGTTAAAAAAGATCTTGTGATTACTAGGCATCATGTAAATGTAAAAGTAAATTGGGTTAACTTTGGAGAATCAAGAATTACTATCGCCGATGAAAGCAAAGTAACATTAAGCACAAAAGATCAAGCTAGAGCAAACAATGAGGCCATGCAAATTAAAACTGCTTTAAGCAGATCTTCAACAGAGATTACTCCTTCTTTTGATTTTATCGCTCCGGTTCCAGGAATTGTGACATCGCCATTTGGCAAGCAAAGATTTGTTAATGATCTGCCTAGATCAGCTCATTTAGCGCTAGATCTTCGGGGGGCTGTCGGGACTCCCATTGTTGCTCCTCTTAAAGGTAAGGTAGTTTTGATAGGTGATTATTTCTATACAGGCTTAACTTTAATCCTTGATCATGGCTATGGTCTATTTTCCTCGTATGCGCACATGAGTGAAATAAAAGTAAAGCTAAATGATTTGGTTGAGCAATCTCATGAAATTGGTTTGGTTGGAGCAACCGGGAGAGTTACAGGACCGCACCTGCATTGGACAGTCTACTTTGATGGAAATAAAGTCAATCCAGAGTCTTTGATTCAAAAAGGATATTTAAACTCCATTTTGTAAATCTTCATATACCAAAGATAGACTTGCCTCGTCTTGAGGTTTTAAGCTGGCAAAAACAATCTCTCCATCAGGAGAAATAAAATAAGTAGCTGGGAGAGTTTTTGGGGTTTCTATGCCCCATAAAGTTCTAGGATGAGTGATCATAGAGGGATAAGTGATCCCAAACTTTTTAATTTGCGGTCTCAACTCTTCGGCTTCAAGTCGATCAAAGTTAAATGCAAAAACTTCAACTTCAGGGTATTTCTTTGAAAAAGATACTATTTCAGGGATTTCTTTTATGCAGGGAGGACACCAGTCCGCCCAATAATTTACCAAGACCCACTTACCATTGAGGCTTGATGAAAAGATTGGCCTAGAATCAAAAATTTCTACGTCGCCCTTTTCACAGGAAACTAAAAAAAGACAAAATAAAGTTAATGGTAATTTAAATCTCATGTTTTATAGTATTGCAAAAGGAAACTATTATGCATCAAAAATATCTTCTAATCTTGTTTTATTCAGCCACGGGAGCTGTTAGGAATCTAGCACATGCAATAGCTGATGGAGCCGAAAAAAAGGGTCTTGAAGTAAAAATTAGAACTGTACCAAAAGTTTCTACTGTCACTGAAGCAGGTGAACCAAATCTACCGAGTGAAGGAGAGATTTATTGCACAAAAGAAGATCTCATAGGTTGCTCCGGATTGGCACTAGGTTCCCCCACCAGATTTGGCTCTATGGCGGCCCCACTTAAATATTTCTTAGATTCGACTGGAGAAGTATGGTCAAACCATGAATTAGAAGACAAATTTGGCTGTGTTTTTACATCAACAGGATCTCAGCATGGCGGCCAAGAGATTACATTGTTTAATCTTATGACTTATATGCTCCATCAAGGCATGATCATTGTTGGTTCACCCTATTCTATTCCTGGGCTTAACAATACCAAAAGCGGCGGAACTCCTTATGGTCCTTCTCATGTTGCTCATAGCAATCAATCGGGAAATTTAACTTCTGATGAAAAAGAAATTGCTATCGCAACTGGTGTCAGAATGGCGGAGCTAATATTGCAATTTAATCAAGATGAATCTTAGAAAATACTATCTCATTTTAATAAGTGCACTTCTTGTCACTCATTTATTTCAGGGTCTATTAATAGGGACTCCCTTGATAGGTATATTTATCTGGTCACTGCCTCTGATAATCTTTGGCTATCAAGCCTATAAAAATCCTTCAGCAAAGCTTTATCAAATCTTTGGATTTATTATTTTGATCTATTTTATGAGTGCATGTCTTATTGTTTTTGGGTTGCCAGATGCCAGCTTGCTAAGCTGGTTAGAGTTAATTGAGATTGTTGCCCTTTTCTTAGTGGCAGTCTTCGCAGCACGTGAACAATTAAATGTAAAGTAAACTTGACAGTCAAGTAAACTTTACATATCATTCAAAGATAATGTTTGCATCTGTGGTTAAGAAACTCCCTAGAAGCTCCAAGATCAAATCCTCCATGGTTAACAAATGCAAACGTTATTTTTTTATAGCCAATATAGAAGAGGTGTAAATGGCAAAAATTACTCACAAAGGAATGTGGATAGAAGTATCTTCACTCAATCCAATAGATAAAAAAAATTATATCACTGCTTTTACTTGTTTTATTCTCGGCGCTGTTTTGCTTGGTATTCATCTTGCAGAGGTAGGCTTTCTTGGGGATGATGCGATAAACTCGATGCCAGAACCGTGGCTACTTATATTAAGAATTGTAATGATTGCATTGTTTAGTATTGGGGCTTTTTTCCACTACAAATTTACTATCACGCAGGATGATCTGCTTAAAAGTTACCAAAGTGCCTGCTTTGTTGGTGGCGCTTTAGGATTTCTTACTTTTGGATTAAGCTTAACTACCCTTTCTCCGTACTTTAACTTTTATCCAACTTTCTATGAATACTTCCTTGCTTTTGCCATCGGAACTGCAATTGGTGGGTATGATTTTTATAGAAAACATATTGCCTAGATAAGTAAATGAAAAATAAGCTTAAAGAACTTCGGCAAAAAGAAAATATTAGTCAAGATGACTTAGCTTCAATACTTAAGGTAAGCAGACAAACTATTAATTCAATTGAAACAGGCAAGTTTGATCCTTCATTAAAATTAGTAATGAAAATGACAAAACACTTTGCTGTTGCACTGGAAGAAATATTTATTTATGAGGAAAAAAAATGACCCCTATAATTTTATTAATTATTGCTGGGGTAGCTATATCAATTTACGGAACTTCAATCATTGCTAAAATTTTTGCATTATTTTTTATCCTCCTAACTTTTATCTTTTCCATGACTTTGATGGCGCTAACTTTTGCTTTTGTTTTGATCATGCTTCTGACAGCATTGGTTGGAGCTATTATTTCAACCCTATTTAGTTTTCTAATTTTCTAATTTTGGAGATAACCTATGAATGCGCTTAAATCTATTTTTTCTTGGCTTGGTCGTTTTTTAGAAAAAGCAAGGACGATAATGCTGAACCTTGGTACAGCATTTGTATTGATCTTTTTTACAATTGTAATCATCGGCGCGATAAGCTCCTCAGGTCCTCAGGTAAAAGATCCCAGTGGCAGAGTTCTCTTTATTGATCCAAATGGAACTGTGGTTGATCAAGAGGTCTTTAACTCTGATTTTCTGTCCAGTCTTACGTCAGATGAAACTGATCAGATTCAAACAAGGGATCTCATAGAATTAATTAGAGCAGCGGCTGCAGATGAAGATATTCCTGCTGTATTTATTGATTTTTCTTCAACAAGCTTTGCAGGTCCTACTACGGCAATAAACATCGCAAAAGAGCTGAAAGCTCTCCGTGAATCTGGAAAAAGAGTCATTGCCATGAGTGATCGTCTTACCACAACCTCCTATCTGATGGCATCCCAAGCTTCTGAAATATGGGTACATCCTGTAGGAAGTTTAAGCGTTCGTGGTCTCGGTGGAATGCGCCCTTATCAAAAAGAGCTATTTGAAAATCTAAAGGTTAATTTTCATAATTATTCTCAGGGCGATTTTAAATCAGCGGTTGAAGGTAATACCCGAACAGATATGTCAGAAAATGATAGGTTGCAACGCGAAGCTTTGCTGAATCCTATTTGGGATGAAATGAAATTTTTGATGGCTGAAGGACGTGGGATTGAATCAGATGATATCCAATCTTTTGCAGATGAATACGTTGGATTTTTTGGTGAAGCTGCAATTGGTAATATTGCCTATGCAGAGGCAAATAATATTATTGATGGCAAGAAATCGTTTCCAGAATTTCGTCAATACATGATTGAAGAATTTGGTCTAGATGAGGAAGCTAAAACTGAAACCTATAAAACTATTTCTTATCAAGAGTATGCAAAGCAAATGGATAATGAGTTATCCAATAGCGACAATCATATTGCTGTTATTACAGCAGAAGGCACAATCATGGAGGGAGATATCTCTCGGGGTATTGCCGGTGCTACTGGTGTGGTAAAACAAATTAGATCGGCTCACGAGGATGAGAATACGAAAGCAATTGTCTTTAGGGTTAATAGTCCGGGGGGTTCAATCATTGCAAGTGAGATGATGCGAGATGAATTATTTGCCGCTAAAAGAAAAGGCATCAATGTAATCGTGTCTATGGGCGATTATGCTGCATCTGGTGGTGTATATATTGCAACTCCAGCTGATTATATATTTGCTGAACCTACAACGATTACAGGCTCTATAGGCGTAGCAATTGCCTTGCCAACGCTGGAAAATGCAATGGATTATATTGGGGTTAACTTTGATGGCGTGGTTACCTCTAAGCATGGTGGCTGGGATCCAACTCAAGCCATTGATGAAGACTTGGATAAAATCTTTGCTGCATGGGGTGCTGATGCATATGATCGATTTGTTAATTTTGTAGCTGATTCACGATCTCAGTCCTACGAAGATATTAAGAAAATTGCAGGCGGTAGAGTTTGGATTGCAACAAGTGCAAAAGAGATAGGCTTGGTTGATGAGATTGGGAGCATTGATGATGCAATTGCTTATGCAGCTGATATAGCTGAATTAGAAGATTATCAAGTTGAATATTATGGTCAGCAACTTTCTCCAGAGCAGCTTATTATTAAAGAATTGCTTGAAAATTTTGATGTGTCTCTTGGAGAGCCAAAAGTTTTATCAGCTCTGAATGGTCTAGCAGATCTCTATGAAACACTAACAGATATTCAAGAACCAAAAGCATTATTAACATGCCAAGACTGTATGGTTGCTCTTGATTAAAGGTTTAATGTCTCTTTGATTAGAGGGATAGTTATCTTTCTTTTCAAAGAGCCAGCTTGTACATCTAAAGAAATAAGATTTTCTACCAGGACTGAAAATTCTCGTGTCTGGTTTTTTAAAAGGAACTCTAGCTCGGCTTTATCTATATTGATGTCTAATTGTTGAGCTACAAAATTAAGCGCTTGATTGAAAAAATCATCTTGCACCTTATGCACCGCCATAAACTCCATGCGCTTAATTCTTGATAATAAGTCTGGAAGTTTTGTATTTTCTTCTAGTGATTGAGCGCCGCCAAAAGAGAGTATCAGGCTGCAATTAGATTGCTGACATTCATTTATTAAATTAAACAAAGCTGTTTCCCAATTTTCATTGGCAAGCATGAGATGCACGTCATCAACGCAGACCGCGTCTAAGGATGCTAAATTTTGAAATATTTCAATACCCATATTGATTGCCTTATTCATGGGTATAAAGGCAAACTGTTTTCCTGCTAGGCTCAACTCATTGCATACAGCTTGCATTAAGAATGATTTACCAGACCCCGTCTCACCATGAATTATTAGTTCATGATATTTTTTGCTTTTCACTATATCGGCGAGCTGGGTCATTAAATTCAGATTATTAGGTGAGCAAAAAAAACTATCAAAAGATGCCTTTTGATTAATCTGAAATGGAAAAATTAGTTGAGTTGGTTTATTCACGATGCAATTTAGCAGTTAGTTTGAACCAATTCAAACCATATAAAAACAAGCTAATTAAAGTTACCAAAGCAACCAAACAATCAATCGCTATGTTAGTTAGATTAAGGCTAAATATAATATCAACGAAGACACCAGCCAGATAACCAATATGTACAAAGGTTGTAATTTTTCCAAATATATTGGGATTAGGTGCTGCGGTTTCATAGACGGTCATGTGGAATGCAGCTCCCATGATAATAATAAAATCTCTTAGAATAAAAACTGCAAGCACGAAAATTGGTATATGGGAATTCATCCACAAAATAAAAATAGTTCCAATTAAAAGCACTTTGTCTGCAATTGGATCTAAAATCTTGCCGAGATCTGTTTGCCAATCCATGACCCTTGCTAGATATCCGTCAAGACCATCGGTTGCAGCGGCAATGGTAAAAATATACAAAGCAAAAAGATAATTTTCTTCAGCAATAAATGTAAGTAAGGGGTACATCAGATAAATTCTGATGATAGAAAGCAAATTAGGTATGAAAATAAAATATTTGCTCATTGCTAGTTTAAATACTCTAATTTGAGGTGCTGGGTATCTTCATTATATTCTTTAATTAAAAATTTAGTGCTGCCTCTGAGCTCTTTTATTAATGAATCTTTTGTTAAAAATAATTGGGTCGTGTAATCAATCTTAGTACGCTGAAAAGCATGAAAAGATCTAGATTTTATTGCAAAAATTTTATCTAACTCGGATTCAACTGATTGAAAGTCTTGGTAATTATTTAAACCCTGAATCGTGACCATCACTCTTTCTCCTGATGCGCCAGGCTCAAGAGGCTTAACCTCAAGAAATTCATCCAAGAACTCATGGATAGCATTTTGAAAAAACTCTATTACTTGCTTCTCTTGCAAAGGAGAGATGGTTTTGAGGTCTCCATTGATAGACCATTGATTGATGCCAATTCTTACAAGCTCAATATTTAAAAAAGCATCATTATAAAATTTCTCCTGAATATAATTTGATGGCGAAAAAAGTATATTAGCTTGATTAAGTAAATTTTGATCTTCCAAATCAAATTCAGGTAACTCTAGATAGACCCCTCTCTCAAGAGCAATGTTATTAAATGTTTGCTTTATTTCTGAGGCGAACTGATCGCTTGATGTGCCGCTGCTAAGATAAACAGGCGCAGACTCACCAGTATCGATTTTAAACAAAATTAAGATCACTGGACGATTAAAGCCTATTAAAGGTGTGCCAATTTTGCGCAACTCAGGAATTAGCGCTTCACTATTAAATTTAACTGATAAAAATTCTTCCTCTCCAATAAGCTCTGTTGAATAAGAGGAAACAAATTCAATTTTGTTAAGTTGAGCATCGCCAATTCTCCAGAGAAATTTTTTACTTCTAGAGCCTGATAATTTATGAATCAATCGATTAAATGCCTTATTTAATCCGTCGTTAGTATTGGTATACTGATCAACAGGAATCTTAACTTCAAACAATGCTGGTAACTCTTTGCTAAAAGCCATGTTTACCAAAAGAAAATTTAGCAGAAGCAAGATTTTAATTTTTTGACTCATATTTTTATTGTAAATGACTAGTAAAACAAAACCTACAGATCCTTACACGAAGGCAGGTGTCAATATTGAAAAAGGTAATGAGCTAGTAGAATCTATTAAAGCAAGTGTAAATGCGACTCATGATCGAAGAGTCCTGGGAGGTATAGGAGGTTTTGCTGGGCTTTTTCAGCTTGGGTCAGGATATAAAAACCCTGTTTTAGTTGGTTGCACTGATGGGGTTGGAACCAAGGTAGCTTTGAGCCAAGCTTACAATAAAACACATCTGACAGGTCAAGATCTGGTTGCTATGTGCGTCAATGACATGGTTACTTGTGGGGCTGAGCCCTTATTTTTCTTGGATTATTTTGCTGCATCAAAACTTGAACCCAAAGTAACAGCAAAAATTGTTAAAGGCATTGCAAATGCATGCAAAAAAAGTAACTGTGCTTTGCTTGGTGGAGAGACAGCTGAAATGCCAGGTCATTATGCAAAAGATAACTTTGACTTAGCTGGATTTTCTGTTGGGGCTGTTGAAAAAACCAACTTAATTGATGGCAAAGGCATAAAACCAGGACATGTATTGTTGGGTATTGAATCAAGCGGCCCTCACTCTAATGGTTACTCTTTAATACGATCTATTCTTAAAAAACATAAAGCACCGGAATCAATCATGCGCGTTCTGCTCAGGCCTACGCATTTATACCCTGCGCCTATTCTAGAACTAATCAAAAAAACCAATGTCAAAGGTATGGCGCATATAACTGGAGGCGGTTTGACAGAAAATATTCCACGAATTCTTAAAAATGGATTAATTGCAGAGATCAATTTATCTTCTTGGAAGTTTCCTAAAGCTTTTCAGTGGTTGCAAGAAAAAGGGAAGATTTCCCAATCAGACATGTTGAGAATATTTAATTGTGGCATTGGAATGGTTTGTGTTTTAGACAAAGCAGATGTTTTGAAAGCAAGGAAGGTTTTGTCAAATCATAAACTTCGCAGTTATGAAATTGGATCCATAATCAAAGGTGATCTAAAAGAGCAAATTCAATACCAATAGTCATGAAAAAAATAGTTGTTCTGATTTCAGGTGGTGGTTCAAATCTAGAAGCGATTGCCAAGGCCTGCCAAACAGGAAATATTCCTGCTTCGATTGAGTTGGTCATTTCAAATCAAGATCATGTCAAGGGCCTAGAGCGCGCTAAAAAATTCCATTTAATGAGCAAGGTAATCGAGCATAACAATTTTAATTCGAGAGAAGAATTTGATAAAGCGCTCTTAGAACAGATCCTGCCAATAGAGCCAGACTTGGTTGTGCTTGCAGGATTTATGCGAATTCTATCAAATGGTTTTACCAAAGCCCTTGAGGGAAAATTGATTAATATTCATCCTTCTTTATTACCAGACTATCCTGGGCTAAATACGCACAAACAAGCTATTGAAAATGGAGATTTAATGCACGGCATATCAGTCCATTATGTAAGCAATGAGCTGGATGGAGGCCCAATTATTACTCAGGGCGCCTTGAAGATAGACCCCGTTCAGTCTGAAGCAAAATTGATCAGTCGAATTCATAAAATTGAACATGCTGTCTATCCAAAAGTTATAGCAGATATAATAAAGGGATATATTTCACTGCAGGGAGATCAAGTAAAATTTGAAGCCGAAAGTCACTTTGGCCCAAACCATATGGAGTTCTTTAATGTATAAATATCTTGGAATATTATTTATTTTAATATCTAGCGATCTGACAGCTCAGGAGATTCCTGACTATAGAGGCGAGTATGTTTTTACTAACTCTAGAGTTTCCATGCAGGGAATCAGAGAACTGATTACTCATAATGAAGAAGGCAAAAGAACCATTCAATTTAATGCTAAATTTCCATTAGGAAGAATAAAAATTATTTCAGATTTCTCTGAAACAGACAGCCTCATAACTTCTACTAAATACTATGTAGATGTTAAGTGGACATTGATATCAGATAAGAGGACTTTAACTTTTGATCAAACCTCAGGAACTTTAAACTCAAAAGGAAAGTTTGAATGGAGCCAAGCTTTAATTGAAAATGAAAATGTCTTTGATCCACTAAATGTTCAAATTCAAATCAGAAAAAATGTTATCGCTGGCCTCATGAAGTTCTCATTAATGCTTCCGGATTTAAAAACAGGGGCAATTGAAGCTAACAACTATAAAGTTATCAATAATGGAAATTTTGAAGTTGATGGCACCAACTATCCTTGCATCATCGTAGAAAGAATTAGGCTTCAGGATGATAGAACCACGCGTTACTTTTTAGCGCCAGACTTAGATTACCTAATAATAAAAGTTGAAGACCAAGATCAGGATGGGGATACCATGCTTGAGCTAAAAAAACTCTACTAGGTTTTTGGGAGTGTGACTCCTGTTTGTCCTTGGTACTTTCCGCCTCTATCCTTATAACTGACCTCACAGTCTTCATCTGACTCAAAGAAGATCATTTGCGCCACGCCTTCACCTGCATATATTTTTGCTGGCAGATTAGTTGTATTTGAAAATTCTAATGTTACATGTCCTTCCCACTCAGGTTCTAGGGGTGTGACATTAACGATAATGCCGCATCTTGCGTATGTTGATTTGCCTAAGCAAATAGTTAAAACATTTCTAGGAATTCGAAAATATTCAACTGTTCTTGCAAGCGCAAAGGAATTGGGGGGAATAACACATACATCTGAGGTTATATCGACAAAACTATTATCATCAAAAACTTTAGGATCAACAGTTGCTGAATGAATGTTTGTAAAAACCTTAAACTCATTTGCGCAACGTACATCGTAGCCAAAACTAGAGACCCCATATGAAATAAGTTTCTGACCCTTATCATCAACTCGAACTTGATTTTCAGAAAAAGGCTCAATCAT
>Ga0102963_1000264_pt1 | contig 22541 bp, 17 predicted proteins | sample SalPon2_C_H2O_MG_2_FD_84522 | JGI IMG/M metagenome (GOLD analysis project Ga0102963, IMG submission 84522) | Salt pond water microbial communities from South San Francisco under conditions of wetland restoration - Salt Pond MetaG SF2_C_H2O_MG | ecosystem: Environmental > Aquatic > Non-marine... | reverse complement strand
CCTGCTGATTTTGCTAGCGGCGGATCGCCTGCTCCTGCAGCACCTGCTGCTGACGCTGAAGAGAAAGCGCTAGACGAAGACATTCTTAAGGCGATGGAAGAATTCAACAGCCTGTTGGAAGACGATTCTATCTGATATTCTAGGAGGCATAGTATCATGCAACCTAGCCAAGTAACACAAAGGATTGCTGCTGCTAATCAAACTTTAGCAGAATTAGGAGCTTACGCTGTTCTTGGCTACCACGTTAGAGATAACGAGGTAGAATACCTGTACAGAGATGGATTAGAGCATGTCTTTAGTCCCTTAGAAACCGCTGGGGATTCGGATGACGATTGAGTTTAAAGCACCTGAGATTGGGCCAAACGCTGATGCTTTGACTAGCCTTACACGAGGGCGTGGTCCTCGTCGTGGTAATCTTGAGGACCTTCTCAAGTATTGGCGTCCGATTATGAAGAAGCCGGGTGGCTTCCGTCGTTGTGTTGTTATCCTTATGGATAAGCCGCAGTTTGGTGGTAAGCCTCAGCGTATTTGTGCTTGGCTTCACCACGAGTTGACTGGCAAGTGGCCCAACGAGGGCAAGGGCAAGCGTGGTAGAGGTAAAGGCAAACGTAAGCGTCGTGGCCGTTCGGTGACTCGTCGTGTTCGTTCTGCAGGCAAGAAGTCTTTGACTGGCATTTCACCTTTAACTGAAGTTACTTCGTTGCGTATGACGATTCGTGAGTCTCGTGAGTTTGGCGGTATTCTTGTGCAGCCTATTGCTGGTCGTAAGAATGCTGTGGAGATGAAGGCTGCGATGTTCTTGCAGCATTCGGAGCGGTTGCCTTTGTTTGCTGGTAACGAAGTTAAGCGTGTTGGTGCGTTTGGTGCTTCTAGCCGTTTGGGTCAGGCTGCGCAGGCTGCGGGCAGTATTATTCTTCCGGGCGATTTGTCTGATATTCGTAGCCCTATCCGCTCTCAGATTTATGAAACGCTGACTCCTGGCGTTCCGAATATTCCTAATGCTCGTGGCGGTCGTATCCTGCGAAGCACAGGGCGTGGTGCTCGTAACAAGTTCCGTTGTCCTCCAGGCTTTGAGAAGGGTGGCACATTTACTAACTCCGAGTTTTCGACATGTGGTGCACAGATTTTGGGTATTGCTAGTATTGGACCGGGTTCGCCTACTGCTGAAGCAAACAATCGACTTTCTCGTTTGGCCAACACTGCAGGTTTAGTTAATGAAATTGGCGACCTTCGCAACAACGACAGTGCTGTAGATATTATTCGTGCAGCTCAGATTCCTGCTGCGCCCAAGAAGGGTAGCCCTACCCGGGCACAAACGTCTATTGATTTGGTGTTGACACGCTATGAGGCAGAAGATTTCCCAACTAAAGTTGTTCGCCGTGATGGTGTGATTTTAGAGCCTGTTGTTTCAATTGAAGCGCTTGGTAAACTTAACGAGTTTGATGACATGGCTGACGGTAGCCTTATTGAAAGATATGAGGCAGGTCAGATTGGTGCTTCTACTGTTCCTGCGTTCAGCACAAATTTGCGTAACGTGTTTGTTTCTATCCCTGATGCTGGCGCTGTCCAGATCAGTCGTGTTGGTGGAGAAATTTCTGATGCGGAACGGTCAGGGCTAATTCGTTCGTTTGCTACTGGTATAAGCCGAAGCGCTGATTTGCCTGATCCTTCTGCTGCTGTTCGGGCATGGGCCGACGGTTCTGATGGCCGGTTTACTGTGGAGTTTGGTGAAGTGACCGAGACCGGCTTTGAAGTTGCTGAGGGCAAGAACGACTTGATTAAGGTTGCTACGGCTGGTGGCAAGACTGAAACAGTGCCTCGTTGGGTTTATGAAACGTTCTTGTCTCGTTCTGCGCCACGTCGTGCCAAAGATGCTCCAATTTATGAGATTGTTGCTGAGGGAGGTGCGGAAGAGAAGAGTGGTTCACCGTTTACTTTCTCTCAGAAGTCAGTACCTGTTGCTACTGACTTTACTGATGTGCTTGATGCGAAGTATTATCACATGTCTGTCAATAGTAAGATTGAAGCGTTTACGTCTTTGACTGAGATTGATTTTAAGGCTCCTAGAGGTCGTGGTTTGGGTCGCCGGATCGGGCGTGGTGGTCGTGCTGTTGGTGGCCGTAGCCGTGCGGTGTTTGATGGTAACTTGGGTAGATATCGTTGTCCTCCTGGCACTCGTTATGGCGGTCGGTTCTCTAACCAGTTTGCTAGCAACTGTGGTTATTCTCTTCCACGTCAGATTGTTAATAACCTTGTTGATTTGGGTACCCGTCTTGAAGACGCTATGGAACGGCGGCGTCGTCGCCGGTTGGACACGAGTCCGGGTGATGGTCGAAGCAATTTGAAGCCTGAGACGGCAGAGAAGCTTGATGATGCTATTCGTACTCTTGATGCTGCTACTGGTGATTTGGGTAGGGTGTTTGAGAAGACTGAGGGTGTTGAAGGCGGTAAGTTGGGTCGCACGCTTGGTGAGGCTCAGCGTGATGTTGATTTGACTCCTGAAGAGCGTCAGTTGCTTGAGGGTGAGGCTTTGGAGGCGGCGCTTCAGAATCTTCGTGATGTTATGAATGATCAGGATTTGGCTAACGCTAATTTGGATGAGATTCGTAAGGCGTATAAGGCTGTTGAGAAGGCTGCGAATACTGAGGCTGGGCGTTTGTCTGATAATCCTCCTCGTACTCCTGAGCAGCGGAGTCGGCAGGATGGTATTCTTGGCTTCTTGAGAGAGTTGATTCTGCGTTTCTTGGGTCTTTGGAATGAAGACTTTGAGCGTGAGCGTGCTGGTCGTCGCCAAGATGCCGTTCCGGGTGATGAGGGTGGCCCTGGTGGTCCTCGTCCTCCTCGTCGTCCTAGAGCGCCGGGTGTGCCGGGTGATGGCCCTGATAGTCGGGATCGTGATAGGGATGTTCTTCCAAGGGCGCCTCGTCGTCCCGGTGAACCTCCTACTGATGAAGAGCGCCGTGAAGACAGACGCCGTGTCAGAGAGTTGTCTGATGACGAGTTGTTGAGACAGTATCAGAGCATAGAAGACCGTTTTGACGGTGATGTTCGTCGTGGCGAATACAAGAGATTACTTGAAGCAGAAATTAGGCGTCGTGGGCTTGACCCCAATCAGCCTGTAGACAGAGGCGATCTCTTCCCACGTAGAGATGATGACGATCCTGAAAACATAATGGACGAGTTTGCACGAGTTCTTCAAGAGTTCCGTGAGCGGGCTGAAGAATACAGAGTTTCTGGTGGCGGCAGGACCTTAGATTTTGTTCAGTCACTAGATGATGACGATTTAGATAAATACATTAATGCGTTTGAAGCTGCTGCTGAGGCTATGGCTGACAACCCGCAGTTTGATGATATTCGTGCGGCTTTGGAGCGTTTACGGGCTGAAAGAGATCGCCGCAACAGAAGCCGTAGCCTTGTTAATGCTAACTTGCGAGATCGTTTTGATCTTGAAACTGATGAGGGCATGGCGGAAGCAATTCAGCATTTTTATGATCTAGCTGAGGAATATAACGCTAGAGACGCTATGACTGTAGACTTCATTCAACTTCTTAATGACGACGAAGTCGCTTTCTTCCAAGACGTATTTGATCAAGCGCTTATTCAGTTCCCTGAGGTAGCGCAGCGTGATAATGCGTTTATGAAGATTGCTGCCCGCTTAGCGGATGAACGAGATCGTCGTGACCGCCTAAACAAGGTGCCTGCCTCAGAGATTAAACCTGAAGATTATCAACGGGTCCTTGCGGAGATGGAAGCGCATATGGAGCGTTACAGGGTTGCTGGCGGCGGCATGACTCTTGATTTCTTTAATGCTATTTCTGATGATGATTTGATTAAGTATCGGCGTGCTGTGCGTGAGGGTATAGATGCTAATGCGGTTCCGGCTGATGAAATCGGAAACTTGCAAGAGCTGCTGAAGCGTATGGATAACGAGTTTGATCGTCGTTTCCAAGGCCCAGGTAAGCGTCCTCGTATTGAGTCGGAAGAAAACAACATTAAGGATAAGTTTGATCTAGACGAAAACGCTGATTTGTTTGCGGTTATTGCCGAGTTCGAGAAGCGGGCTGCAGACTTTAAGGTTTCTGGCGGTGGCATGACTCAAAACATGTTGGAGACTTTGAGTGATGACGAACTTGACGTTTTCTTTAAGGCTCATCTGCGGCTATCGGACCTTTACGCAGCTGAAGGCCGTGAGGGGTTAGAAGACCTTGAGGAACTTATTGGCCGTCTTGCGGGAGAGCGTGATCGTCGTAGATTGCGGCAGGCCGTTGAGATTCCACGTTCTGATCCTGATAGCCGTTCGTTGCGGAATGTGAATAATAGGTTCCCACGGAATGGTTTGCCGGGTCGTGCTTACTGGCGTGATGATGATTATAACGGTACTGATGCTGCCGAGTTGGATAGGCGTTTTGGTGATTACTATGATGCTGATAACAATTTGAATGATCGTGGCCGTGAGGTTAATCGTCGTCTTCGTCCTAGTGATCCTACTGATCCTAATGCTGGTGCCGGTGGTGCACCGGAGCCGCCTGATCCGAATGATCCTGATGTTCTTGATCGGTTTAGCGATGATGAGCTTAAGGCGTTGATTGAGGCTGGCGATGATTTGCCTTTCAATCTTCGACGTATTTCTGATGATGACTTGAATCGTGTGGATCGCATTGCCGCCGAAATGGCGCTAGAAAACAGAAACGCTGTCAATCTACGCAACTATGGAGCGATTGCCCGAGAGTATAATGCTCTTCAGGATGGTACGAGAGACCCGAATCGTTTAGGTGTGAACGTTCCTGGGTCTGCGTCTAACAGGCCGCAGCGTCTGCCGCAATACAGGAATGATCCAGGCTTTAATAGTTTGGACCGGAGATCACCTGCGTCGATGCCTGAACTTGATAATCTGACTCCCGAGCAGGTTGATAACTTGGTGGGTGCGGCTGTTCGTGAGCATCAAGAAGTTCTGCAATTGCTTCTCAATGATGTTGGTGATCTTCAGGATGGTTGGAATGTGGCTGATCTTGAAGCAGCGGTTTTTAGAGCAATAGAAGCGAACCCTGATCAGTCTCGCATACTTTCGACACGACTTCAAACGTTCCGTGAGTTGAACCAAATGGTCGATGGTCTACGGTTTGTTCGTGAAGAACAAGCTTTTGATGCAAATGATACTGCTGCTCGTGTGGCTAGTGATTTAGATATTTTGCAAGAGTATCTGCCACGTCTTGATGCGAATCGCCGTGAAGGCATTATGGGTTTGCGTGATAATCCAGATGTGGCTCTTAATCGAATTGGTCCAGACTTTGATTTCCTTGTTGATGGTGCCCCTTCAGCTAATCGGGTAGTTGACGAACCAGAGGTTGATATTAATATTAACCGGGTTGATGCTAATTATGATGATGCGCTTAATAGGTTTGACGCTGACCCAGATCGTTTCCTTTCTGGCCTTGATTTGTTCTCCGCTGAGGAATTGTTAGAAAGGTTCGATGCTAGAGTCGGCGCTGGCGAAGGCGTTGATCCTCAATTAAGGGCAGCAGTAAAAGACAGATATGCTGATTTGTTAAATATTAACGACGGCGATGTGGCTGATTTGGCACGACGCATGGCGAACATGGACGATGCGATGCTGGATGATATGAGTCCTCGTGATCGTGCAATTCGGCAAGCTCGTTTACGTGCGGGCAATCCTGCGGGTGGTCCTCCGTCTAGAGCGGCTGTGGAGCAGGCTGACAGGTTGCGTGCTGCTGATCAGCGGCGTGCTGATGCTGACAGAGGCGGCGCTCCTTCAGGGGGTCCTTTTGAGTTTACGGAAGGAATGACTAGCCGTGAGCGGTTTGATGCTGTTATTGATGCAGCAGATGCTGATCCTGCGGGCGTGAGATTACAGGGGTACTTAGAAAATATGTCTCCTGAAGAGTTTGGGCGTTTCGAACGTGAGTATGCTTCGTTATTGGCGTTTGCGGCTCAACGTGACGCTAATGGTCTTTCTGAAGATGATGTTCAACGGTATTTCGAATACTTAGGTGACGCTATGGACCGTGAGCGGGCTAGGCGTGGAAACATTAGCCGTTTCCAGTTGGACAGAGATTTGCAGGATCGTTCCGATGAAGCTTTGCAAGCACACATAGAGCACTTACGAAGCAACAAAGTTTGGGGTCTTGACACGCTGGGTAGAGATGTTGATGAATTAGATGCTTTGATTAATAGACTTCAGAGTGAGGTAGAAGCTAGAAGACTTAGGAACCTGGGTAGTGTTACTCCTGACCTTGTGGATCAGCCTCGGCAGGGCGATGCCGCTTTAAGGGCGAGAATTAGAAACACAATATTTGCAGAGAATATGTCTGCTGATAAAATACCAGAACTAAAAGGTATGCTGAAAAACGAAATGGTGATGGCGGAAGCTTCAACTAATGAGATGTTGCGGTATAGAGAACGCATTCTAAACAGCACGAATCTTTCTGACAGTCAGAAAGATGATCTGATGCGATCTTGGAACGGTGCGATGCGGATCAGAGGAGATAGAAGTTTTGAAAGAAACCTTCCTCTGAATGAAAGGTCAGTTGAGGCTATTGATCGCCATTTAGAGTATGTTCAAGAACGCCTTGACAACATGGACCCAAACATCACAGACGAAAATGGTCTTCGTACTTTACGTGAGGAACTTCTTGATGGGCGTGCGGTTGCGTCAGCTCGGGCTAATCTTGGAGACGCTGTTGATAACAAACCACAGTTGTCTGATAGATGGCGCAACGTGGCTAGATGGAACTTCCTTAAAGCTAGACGGCAGCGTCAGCAAAAGCGTGAGCAGAAGATTAAAGACATTGCTGAGCGGCGTTATAGTGATAGGGAACCGCCGCCGTGGGATATTGGCGGACGTGATGGCCTGAGTGCGATGACTGATGCGCAAGTTGAATCACGAATCAGAGATGCGTTCTTATTGGGTACGGATCAGCCGGTTCAGGTTGGGTCTGTAGAGATTAATGGTGAGACGTACACGAAGCAGATTATTCCCACGACTGATGGACGTGGCGATGGTGTTTTCATTTCACGTGACGGCGCTAATGGAAAGATCCTGCAGATTGATGTTCAGTCTAGTATGAAATTCCAACTATTAGATTCTAATGGTAATGTTGTTGCTGAAGAAACTTATTCCGAAAACGATGGAGGGTTCCGGCTAGGTAGAATGTCTCGTACCATCACTTGGGATGCGGCGGGTAACGGTAAGGTTAAGCATAATTTGTTAGGCACGAGCCGTGTTATAAACTTTGAGGGACAAGACATTTCGTTTGCCGGTGGCGGTTTCACTGAAGAGATGTTTAACAACAACTTGTTGTTCTATAGAAATATGGGTGTTAACAAAGTTAAGGTTGGTGCTGTTGATGATGGCCGAGTTGTTTGGCCTCGCATCGGCTTTAGAGATGATAATCCTAATCACATTAGGAACCTTAACGAGCAGATGGTTGAGGTTTTGCGGGATTACAACGGTTATAAAGAAGCGAAACGTACAGGTATTGAACCTACTTTGAAGCAGCGTACCGCAAAGGCTCTTATTCAGGATGATGTGAGGGCTGAACGTATTGAGGCTATGGTTGAGCCTTTATTGAACGTTGAGAACCTACCGCAGTTTATGGCTAGCATGGATGCTGACGATGTTAATGAACTGCCAGACATGCATGATTTCATGTTGGCGTTGGAAGGTGAGGGTATTAGAAACTCTGTTGCGTTCCAGATGTTTAGAGGCGGTGGAGTTTACATCGGCACCGAGCAAGCCGACGATCCCGCTAACAATATTGGTGCTTTAGATGCAGATATGGTTGATCAGTTGCTTGCTGATGACCCTGAGCTAGCAGGTTTGAGGCTTCCCAACCCGTTTAGGGGTACCACGTTCAGTGACGGTACTTGGGATATTACAGATATTTTGAGTGATGCTGACAACGATCCACGTCAGGTAACACCTGATTTGATTGATCGTTATGATAGTCCTCCAGAGCCGTCGATTCCTTCGATTCCTTCGGTACCTTCAGGACCTCCTCCTCGTCAGAAGGCGGCTTCAGCAAGTCAGAGAATGAACCCTGAAATTAGCGTAACTGACCAGCGTCCGGTTCCGATTGTTCCTGATGGCGCTAATGGTATTAATACTGTTGATGACGCTCTTGCTTACTTAGCTGATAGTAACAATAAGGTTTCGGATATTCCAAGTAGCATGGTTAACCAAGTGCTTTTGAAGATGTCGAATGTGTCTAGGATGAATCGTCTAGATAACAGAAGTGATCGTCAGATTCGAGAAGCACTAGAAGCAGGTGAGATGCGAGGGCTAGCTGACCTGGGCATCACTTTGAGCACAATGTCTGATTCAGATTTAAGGCGTTTATATTCCATCCGACAAAATCTTGGCTCTGAGATAGACAATGCTTTCATTAGACAGGTTGATAGGGAACATCGTAATTTGATCGATGGGACTAGATCCCCTGATCGTTTGGGTGACTTAAGGTTTACCATTTTAGGATCACCGAGTGCTGGGGTTAACAACAACGACCCTGGCTTTAATGGTACGCAAATTCTTCGAGACAATGAAACTGGAAACACGTTTATAGTTAAGTTTAATGATGGTCGTGCTTATGGCGTTGACGAGTCTGGCGCTGAGCTTATTGGTCGTGCTTTGGGTGTCCGCATGGGCTTTGCTATGGGTCAGATGAGGATTGATGGTCCCGTAAACGACAACATTAACCCTAACTATGTAGCGAATCAGGAAGCTCGTGGTCTTATTGGTGAGGCGTTGCATAATGTTATTCCAGATGGGGCTGATCCAGACAGTATACAAGTTGGTGTTGAAGTAGGACCCGACGGTCTTGTTGGAGCTACTGGGGAACTGTTAGACGATATGACGCATATGGCGCTTCTAGACGGATTAATTGCTAACTCCGATAGGCACGACGGTAACTGGATGTCGTATATTGACGCAGACGGTAACCGTAGGATTGTTCCAATTGATATGGGTCTTGCTATGCGGGGCCGTCAACTGTCCGAAGAATACGGATACGGGCGAGGCCATAATGACGGAGACTGGTTCTTTATGGAAGGTTTGTCTCCTGAAGATCAGCTGAGAGCTTGGGCGAATGACGGCTGGGGGGGTAGGATTAACGATGCAGTTGATGGTGATGCCAACCGAGCGGTACCTGACCGTGCAGTGAGCGGCGTGATGCGAGGGTTACGAGATGCTGTTGCAGGAAATGCTGAGCGACGGAAAGAAGTTGCAGAATCTTTTGATCGTGCTCTTGAGAGATTACGTGCTGCACATCAGGCTGAAGACATAAGAGGCGTTATTGGAGACATTCGTAATGAGCATGGTGGGCTAGATAGCGAGGGATGGAAGCGTTCTGAAGACATGTTCTTGGAAAGATATGGATGGCTGATTGACTCAGATGTTGATGGAGATCAACTCATTGACATCTTGCTGACAGCTGATGACAATTTCTTCCGTCACCGGGATTGGGTAAATCCTCGTCTACGCTTCGATCAGGGCGAGTCCGCAGCACGTCTTTAAAATTGCTATTGACATGAGATTAAGGTAGACTAGTAATATGCAAAAATTTGAAATTTATAATCTACAATCCCAGCTTGTTGCTACTGTTACTCAAACTGGTAACGGGTTAGTTCTGGGCGACCAAGGCAACCCCAATGTTATTGAGCATTTAAAAGACAGAATTGAAGGCGAAAGACTAAACACTATGGAAGACCTGGCCAGATCAGGCTTTTCATACTATAATGTTATAAGCGTGGTTGATGACCAAACCACTGGAGAACTGCAATGAAACACTATGTTTTAACTAAAAACGCTACGATGCTTCTTACCGTTTCTAGTCTTAACTCTGTAGAGTTTTTTGTTAAGCGTGGCTTTGAAGAAGAGGCGTCTGAACTTGAACTAGAGATGAGTATTCGGGCTACCCGTGAGCCTGATACTGACATGTATACGCCCACCAGAATTAAGCGACGTTTTCCAGATGCTATTGAAGTAGATTCAGCTAAGTTTGAAGATGCTCGCAAAAAAGTTGAGCAGTTTAACGCTGATTATGATGATAATGTTGCTGAGCTTGAAGCTATGTCTTTAGAAGACTTAAAAACTTATATCTCCACGGCTCCTGCTAGAATGCCGAAACTAGTGAACTATAAGCAACTTAACGAGTTGTGGCAGGTGTTGTACGCTAGTAGTGAATCAGGGTTTATGGCTATTGATGAAGAGGACAGAGAAGACGAAGAAGTTAGAGAAGATATTCATGCGTTGTATACGTTGTTGAAAGATGCTGAGATTACTAACGATAACTCTTCGATTAAAGAAGTTTTGAAATTAGCGAAGTTTGTTTCTCCTGATGCTATAGGTGTTACTTTTGAGGCAATTGAGCCGGAGGATGATGCTGATGGCTAAGGACCCTTTAGAAGGACAGACAGTACCTACGAAAGAAATGGCGGAAAACCTATCAGACATTCTGGGCTGCACTGGTGCCCACAAAGTCGGTGATGACGCTTGGGGTCCGTGCGAGTCCGCTGAAGATTTGCAGCAGCTTATTAAGCTAGGTAATCCTGCTTTTCGTGAATGGAAAGAACAACAAGGAAAGAAAACTGGCAGTAAAGAAATGCTGCGGTTGAAAGCCGCTAAAGGAAAGAGCGTGTTTTCTTCTCGGGCTGAAGCAGAGCAGGCCGCTGTCAAGTTAGGTTGTTTTGGGGCGCATCAAACTGCTCAAGGCAAGTGGGCACCTTGTGCTACACCTGAAGAGCATAATGCTGCCCACGGTAACGGCGGCAATGGGTCTGCGAGAGTTATTCGTGCTCAACGTCCTGCCCGTAGAACTGTAACCAATGAGCGCAGGTGGGAGAATCTGCGTGAGCGTGGCCCACGTGGTATTGAAACTCTTCCTGGCGGCGGGCTTGTTTCCGGCAAAGCAGGCGTTTCGGATTCTTTTAAGCCGACTGCTGGTATGGTGTCGGAGGCCAAGAAGGGTTTGGAGTGGCGTAAAGAGTTTGGTCGTGGCGGCACTATGGTTGGTGTTGCTCGTGCTCGTGATATTGCGAACGGTAAGAATTTGCCGTATCGTACTGTGAAGCGGGTTAAGGCTTATTTTGATCGTCATCAAAGCGATTCAAAAGCTGAGGGGTACCGTCCAGGCGAAAAAGGGTTTCCGTCTAATGGGCGTATTGCTTGGGCTTTGTGGGGTGGCGATGCCGGTTACACTTGGGCGAAGGCTATTGTTCGTCGTGTAGAGGGCGGCGAGAAAACGACGTTTGATACTATTGAGGAGAAGCGGTTCTATACGCAGAAGCGTCGTGAAGAGTACGCTAAGCGGGGTTGGGCGCTTCCTGACGGGTCGTACCCGATTAGAGATGTTGGTGATTTGCGGAACGCTATCCAGGCTTACGGTTTAGGCAAGGATAGAGAGGCTGCTAAGCGTCACATTATGAAGCGTGCCCGTGCTTTGGGTAGGACTGAGTTAATTCCAGATAATTGGAAAGTTCGTGAGAAGGCTGCTAGAAAGTACGGGCCGAATGATCCTAAGACTCCTGCTAAACCTTCTGAACGTATTAGCGGTTCACGTCGAAACAAGCCAGGGACTGCTGCGAACACTCGTGGCGGGATTAAACTTTCGGCTGCGGTTGAAAAGTCTTTGAAAGAAAAGGTTAAGACTCACAACGAGAAGATGACAAAACGTAATAAAGATAGCCGTAAAGTCACGCTGGGTATGTTGAAAGCTGTGTGGCGTAGAGGCGCTGGGGCGTTTTCGCAGACGCATCGTCCGAAGATGGGTCGGCAGCAGTGGGCTATGGGCCGTGTCAATGCGTTCCTTAAGTTAACGTCTAGCGGAAAACCATCAAATCCGAAGTATACAACCGATAACGACTTGCTTCCTAAGGGTCATCCACGGTCTACTCGCAAGTAGCATCGCTGGATTAAGGTTTGCGCTATACATTAGAATAGTACTGTTGCCTGCTGCAAGAGAATCTTGGGAAAGTTCCCGTGAACCCCTTTACGTAGGTGATAGCATAATACTTGACTGGTGTCACCAGATTGTTGGGTCGCCTGTCATTAAAGTAAACATGTTAAACTCAAACCTTAAGGAGACTAAACATGAGTTTTGATGAAAGCCGACTCAACGAGCTGAAGTCTGCTCTTACCGAAAAGATGGATGAGCAGAAGCAGATCGCTGATTCGATGCAATTTGAGGGCACAACCCTCATCGCTGATGACGAGAAGAAGTCAGCATTCCAGAATAACATGACCCAGATTCGTGAGATCAAGGGTCTTATTGAGGACATGAGCACTCTTCGTGACGTGTCCGCTTGGTCTTCAGAGGCCGAGTACAAGTCAGTTGCTGCTGAGGTTGCTGCTGGCGTTGAGTCAGAGGTTGCTCGTCACCGTTCAGTCGGTGATGCGTTCCTTAACTCAGAGGAGTTCAAGTCACTTCAGGGTGGCAAGGCTGGCGTAAACATGACCTCCCCGTTCATGGCCAAGTCACTTCAGCAGAAGGACCTTTACTCAGGTCTTCCTACTGGTACTCCTGACGCTTTCGGCGCTATTGAGCGTGACGGTATCGTCCCGATTGCTCAGCGTCGTAGCCGTGTGCGTGACCTTTTCCCGGCACGTACCACCAACTCAGCGGTTGTTGAGTACTTCCGTCAGACCGGCTTCACGAACAACGCTTCAGTTGTTCCTGAGTACTCGTCAGGCAACTTCGGTGCCAAGCCTCAGTCAACGATGACCTTCGTTGGCGAGCAGGCTCCGGTGCGGACGATTGCTCACTGGGAAGCCGCTCACCGTAACGTTCTTGCCGATGAGCCGCAGCTGCGTTCAATCATCGACAACGAGCTTCTTTACGGTCTTCGTCTGACCGAAGATGCCCAGATTCTTTCCGGTGCTGGTACTGGTGAGGACCTTACTGGTATTCTCAACACCACTGACATCCAGACCTACTCATGGTCTGCAGGTGCAACTTCACCTGTTGCTGACACCAAGGCCGATGCTCTTCGTCGTGCGGCTACTCTGGCATACCTTGCCTACTACGAGCCGACCGGCATCATCGTCCACCCGTCAGATTGGGAAGACATTGAGCTTACCAAGAACTCACAGGGCACGTACCTTCTTGCCATGTCAGTTGCTGGTGGCGCTGAGTCACGTGTCTGGCGTATCCCCGTCATTGACACTCCGGCCATCGCTGAGGGTACCGCTCTTGTCGGTGCGTTCGGTACTGGCGCTCAGCTGTACGACCGTGAGGCTGCTTCAATCCGTATTTCGGAACAGCACTCAGACTTCTTCGTCCGCAACGCCATCGTGGTGCTTGCTGAAGAGCGTCTTGCCCTCGCTGTCAAGCGTCCCGAAGCGTTCGTCAAGGTCACCTTCGACGCCGCTCCGAGCTGATCCTAGAGATCAACTTAAAGGTCGCTAAAACTTAGCGACTAGTTCAAAGGCCCCCCGGCTTCGGTCGGGGGGCTTTTGCTATAATAGGGTATGCCTATCTTTGAAGAAGATTCAGATTTGCCTATACCTACGTGGACTCGTGATGAAGTAGTGGTGCTTGAGTCTATTGATGATTTTTATTCTGCGGGCATAGTCAACATGCTTCAGTTTTTGGTTGCTGAAGAAGGTGCTGTTCTAGACGAGACAATTGATTTGACTTTGGTCATGCACTCTGTGGTCAATGCCCACAATGATAAGTACTCGTTTGATCAGACAGATATTTTGTTGGCGTTGGCGAGCGAGTTTTGTTTGATTGATTCGGTTCATGACCGGCAGGTGCTGGCGGGTATTGAGTTGCTGGACAATGCTGTTCTGTACTTAGCGATGCATGACGAGCCTGACTATGCTTTAGAAGCGGCTGTGTGCTTAAGCCAAAGCAGCAGATCAATCATGCAGGTGTCAGCGGTACTTCCGTCTTTGTCGCTGTTTGGGTATTGGGAAGAATTTGCTGCTGTAATCATTAGTTGTATATTGACGCAGCGTGCCACATGTAGTAGAATGTCTGTACTGTACTCTGCTATAGAAACTCTAAATGTAGGGGTTGAAAGCAAAGTTGACTTTGTGGATTATATCCGAAAGTTGTGTGCTGTCAATTTGCTTTCTCTGGAGATGCCGAAGTCATCTCAAGGAGAAGCATCAGTTCATTTAAATACCCAGGCAGCTGGGTTGTTTTTGCTCTTCTCTAACAGAGTGGAGTTAGCGAAAGAACTAGCAAGCTTGTCAGTTTGACATGCTGCCACGTTCATGGTAGCATGATCTAGCAAGATTTTTGCAACTCTCACAATGACTTGACGATTGTAGTTCATTGTGGGTGGCTACAATAGTAAAACCATTATTTTTATACACACGTTCACAGCCATAGGAGGACATAAGGTGAACCCTTTTTTCATTTCAGACGACCACGCTAACGAATACGCAGACAAGATGCCCCCTTGGGGTTTCAACGGTCTAGGGTATGTAACGTATAAGCGTACTTATGCCCGACCTATTTTTGAAGGCAACACTGACGTTATTGAACGCACTGAGGAATGGCATGAGACTATTCAGCGTGTTGTTAACGGTGCGCAGAACATTGGTGCCCAGTTGACACAGGATGAGGCTGAGCGTCTGTATGATTACTTGTTTAACTTGAAGGGTTCTGTTGCTGGTCGAATGCTTTGGCAGTTAGGTACTCCTAACAATCAGCGTTTGGGTGGTGACTCACTTGTGAACTGTTGGTTTGTTGACGTTCAGAAGCCTTCTGATTTTTCGTGGTCTGTTGAGCGTCTTATGCTTGGCGGCGGTGTAGGATTCTCATGCGATAAGCCTGAGCGTCTTGGTGTTGTCCGTAGTGCGTGGGTGTCTCATCAGGATGCTGATGATTCTGATTTCATTGTTCCTGATACTCGTGAGGGTTGGGCTGAACTGATCCGTAAGGTGTTTGAGTGCTATCTTGGCGATGATGATAACCCTCGCTGGATGACGTATGCAACTCATTTGATTCGTCCTGCTGGTGTTCCTATTAAGACGTTTGGTGGAACTGCTTCAGGGCCTGACATTCTTATCTCTGGTGTTGAAAAGATTTGCAAGGTGCTAGACGGTGCTGTTGGCCGCACGCTTACTTCCGTTGAGGTTCTTGACTGCATGAACATCATTGGTTCTATTGTTGTTGCCGGTAATGTTCGCCGCAGCGCTGAAATTGCTGTTGGCCGTCTTGACGATGAAGATTACCTGATGGCGAAGCGTTGGGACCTTGGCGATATTCCTATTGAGCGTGCCATGTCGAACAATACTGTTTTTGTTTCGCCTGAAGAAATGAAGGACATGCCTGATTTGATTTGGGAAGGTTACAAGGGCAATGGCGAACCTTACGGGTTCTTTAACCTAGAAGCTTCACGTCAGTTTGGCCGTATGGGTGAAGAGCGGCCTGATCCTTCAATTGTTGGTGTGAATCCTTGCGCTGAAATCCCTCTGGCTAACCGTGAGTCGTGCAATCTGTCTGAGATTTTCCTTCCCATGATTGATTCACCTGAGCAGCTTAAGGATGTTGCCAAGTTGCTGTACAAGGTCCAGAAGGCTACTGCCGCTTTGTCGTACCTTGATCCTGCGTCTGATAAGATCACTTCTCAGAATATGCGTTTGGGTCTTGGTATTACTGGTGTTGCTCAGGCTCTTGACAAGATTGATTGGCTAGATGAGACTTACACTGAACTGCGTGAGTTGGATGCTGCTTGGTCAGAGGTGCGTGGCTGGCCTGAGTCTGTTCGTCTTACCACGATCAAGCCTTCTGGTACACTTAGCCTTCTTCCCGGCGTGACCCCTGGTGTTCACCCTGGCTTTAGTCAGTACTTCGTTAAGCGTATGCGAATGTCTGCCACGGATGTGCTGGTAAACTACTGCCGGTCAAAGGGGTTCTATGTAGAGCCTCTGCGTAACTTTGATGGTTCAGAAGATCATCGGACAGTGGTTGTAGAGTTCCCTTGTGCGTTCCCTGAGGGCACTGTGTTGGCTGAGGACATGACTGCTATTGAGCAGATGGACCTTGTGCGCCGCTTGCAGAAGGTGTGGGCTGACAACGCCATTTCGGTGACTGTCTACTACAAGAGCGAAGAGCTTGACGATATTCGTGAGTACCTTGCTGAGCATTGGAGCGAGATGAAGTCCGTTTCGTTCTTGCTGCACAGCGAGCACGGGTTTGATCAGGCTCCTATGGGCGAGTTGACGAAGGACGAGTACGAAACCGTGCTTCAGACTACTTCACCTCTTGGAGAAAAGCTTACTGGCTCAACTATCATGTCGGACGACGAGTTCGATGCGGAGTGCGCCACCGGAGCTTGCCCTATCCGATAATTTGACTTCCGCCAAAGGGGCGGGTATACTATGTTCATGATTGGATTAAATGAACAGTTTCCCCCCTTTGGCGCAGTCGGTGTTACGGCGTCAAACGAATTTACTAATGTAAGCCTAGACGACTTTGATGGTCGTTGGAAGGTATTCTACTTCTACCCTAAGGACTTTACGTTTATCTGTCCTACTGAGATTAAGGAAATGGATCGTGTTCTTGATGAGGATGCGGTTGTTGTTGGTTTCAGTGGCGACAACGAGTTCTGCAAGTTGAATTGGAAGAAGTCCAACGACCTGATTAGAGACATCAGGCATACTCTTGTGGCTGATACAGGTCTGTATTTGGCTGAGTACTTGGGTGTGGTTGATGACTCAGAAGGTGTCGCTTTGCGTGCCACGTTTATTGTTGACCCTATGAATGTTATCAGGTCAATTACTGTAAACGATGTGGACACTGGCCGTAACGTAGATGAGACTATTCGTACTCTGAACGCTATTCGTGCGGGTGGCCTCACTGGGTGTTCTTGGACTCCCGGTGACACGTTTGTTGGCTGATTTTTTATTATAGTCAGTAAACTTGCACTGTTGTGCAACTTGGGGATATAGATTATTTCTTGTACCGGCAAGAATGACTAACCCCAAGGAGGTTGATTGTGGATATCGGTTAAGACGCCGGTAACCGATGTGCGATCAAGTATCTGAGCGGGGTTCGGTCATTGCACCGGACCCCGTTCTTGGTTTAGAATATTGTTATGACTTCGCTTCAAGAACTGCACGAGCATAAGCTACATGTGGATTTAATGTATCTTGCTGATATGGTGGAAGTTGCTGGAGTTTCTCAAACGGTTCCTGTCGATGCTGATGGGGCCGTTTCTTTGTCTTATGCGATAGCTATGCTGTGTGGGGCGACTGCTTATCCGCATGTGGATGACTTTGCTCATTTGTTGGAGATTGTGCCTGCGGTGAATCGCCGCAGGTTTATTTATTGTTGGGATGCGTTAGAGTTTGAGTTTGGGATTGATATCGTGTCTTGGTCCGAGCATGTGGGGACCGTAGCTACTGTTAAAGGTATTCGGCGTTTAGCAAAAGAGATTGAGCATTTCAAAGTTTCCCCTTGACATGGTAGTCGCTATTCACTAATATAGTTCTATGAATCATGATATGAGATGGCGAAGGCACTATGAAGCCTTACTTCAATACAATGATCGTTTTGGAGATGCACTAGTTCCGAGTGGCCACGTTGAGTTTTTAGACTCCGGGGAAGAACTTAATTTAGGTAACTGGGTAAGTTATATGCGGACACGGTATCGACAAAACGCATTGCCAGCCCAACGGGTTGCCCTGCTAGAGTCTATTCCTTCATGGGAGTGGGGGCCGGTGCGACCGGGACCAAAATCTAGAGATGTTGTATTAGTGCGCAATAACGAAATCATATCCAAGCACATGTCGGGCGGTGTGCCGTTGTCTACGTTAGCCCGAGAGTATGGTTTATCACGCCAAAGAATTCATCAAATAATTAAGGAGAACACAAATGCGTAATTCAGAAGAATGGGAACGAGTACTAAATCAGATGACTGAAAACAGTCAGCCAAAACCTAAGGTCACCCTGGGTATCTTGATCTCTGCTTTAATTTCAGTAGCAGCGGTTAGTGCTTTTGGCGGTATGGCTCTCATGCTGCTAAATATGGTCGTAAACAGTGCGTGGCCCAACCTAGATGTTTTGCGTCCCGGTATCGGGTATCGTCACGGGGCGGCTATTTTTGCTATCTGGTTTATCTGGTTTGGTTTTAAGACTCAGGTTGCAAATAACATTACTAAGGGAGATGGCTAATGTCTGTGGTTTCTGACGTAGCTACTTGGGATGCTGCTGCCAAAGAGCGACTCAAAGATGTGTGGCTTTTTCATGCAGCCACGGTTTTCCAGGGTGAAGATTCATTAGAGCATATTCTTGCAAACTTGCGCAGCCATTTAGATGGGTTGATTGACACTTACTTTGGTACAAACGAAAGCCCTGAAAAGCATGAGTGGGTTATTACGGCAAAGTATGCTCTTCTTGCCGATAGTGGTTTGGCGGATGAGCCTGAGGATATGTGGCGGACTTTGTGCTCGAAACAGAATGACTATGGTCCGAATAACATTGCAAGGTTTGGCTCGTCAGGGGTTTTGCTGCGCATGCATGACAAGGTTGCTCGTTTAGAGAACTTGATTGGGAATGGCCTGACTGTTGAGAACGAATCGTTGCATGATACGTACTTAGACCTTGTTGGTTATTCTGTGATTGGCATGATGCTAGACGATGGTAGTTTCTTTTACCCTATGGGGGAGGACTGGCAGAAGTAATCGTGGGGTAGGGCTTAGGTGCGGTATTATACTAGTAATGTACGTTCCGATGGAGGAGAAAGCATATGCCCCCTACAACTGATAAGCCAGACACTGAAACGCCTAGACCTAGAGGACTTATTGAGCGAGTTCTAGACGCTATTGATGCAGGCCGACGTGATGGTCTGTTGCCCCCTAATCCCAACAATAGACCGCAGGCCGGTTAAGCGGATTTTTAGTCGTCACTTAGCTATTTAGCTTTGTATTATTTTTGGCAGGTCGTGAATGGCTCTTATTACAGTTTCTGATATTACAACATATATGGACATTACGCTCAGTAATGTGCAAGAAGACGCTGCTGAGATTGTCATTGACGGCCTACAAGCAGAGTTAGAAGCATACCTGCGCAGACCTATTGAGCAGCAGTCTTTTACTGAAACCTACCGCATCCCTGATGTAGGGCGTGGGGTAGTGAATCAGCAGTACTATTACAACTATACTACTGATCCTTCTACGACGCTTACATCGCCGGGTATCATCTATACTCCGATGTACACGTTGTATTTGGATAATAGTCCTGTTGTGTCTGTGTCGTCTGTTTCAATTACTCCTGCTTCTGCGTCTGCTACAGCGACTGATCAGGTGGCTGAGAGAGATTACATAACTCGTGATTATGGTATTGAGTTGTTTAATGCTTTTGCTAATGACCGTGTTACTGTAACATACACGGCTGGCCTAGATGGATCTAATATCAAAGTTTTTAAGTTGCTGTTGCTGAGAGCTGCTGCCCGTGAGATGCAGAATATGCATGACGATGTGGTTGGTTTGAAGGATTTGACGACAAGAAACGTTGCACCTTTGGAGACTGGGTTTTCTGAGCGTGAGCTTATGAGCATTAAGAAGTACCGTAGAGTTAGGGTGGCCTAACATGGCTGCTCAGGTACGTGTCAAGAAAGTTCATACTGGGCCTCTAAAGCGTCGATTCGGTGCGATGGTTCGCAGGTCAAATAACTTTAAGCCTGTGTTTCGTTGGGCGATGCGTGAGCTTGCGAATGCCCACGAGCAGTTGTTTGCGACGGAGGGTGCGGCTGCTGGCGGGCGGTGGGAGCGCCTTAACGAAGAGTATGCTTCGTGGAAGTTAGAGAACTACGGGGCAAACGGTATTCTTGTTGCTGATGGCTCTTTGCGTCGGTCTTTAACTGCGATTAATTCAGGGCGTGGTGTTGTTCGTGATATTGGTGCTTCAAAAGCACAGTTTGGTACGTCAATTCCTTACGCTGACTATCACTTTACGGGAACTCGCAAGATGCCTGAACGTAGACCACTTTTTGTTCCGAGAACGTTTTCTGACAGAACTGCATTTATGGTTGGTCGATACATTATGGATGGGCAAAAGGGTATTGATGCGGCGGCTGCTGCGGCAAAGGTGACGATCTAAGATGATGTCAGGACCTAGATTAGCAAAATCATATGTGTCGAATTATCTCGTTAATGACATTCCGGGTAGGTTGCTTACGTATCGGAATCATTGGGGGTTAAGTTCTTCTCAGCTTCCTGAGCCACGCAAGTATTTGTCGTATGAACCGTTTGCTTTGGATGCTTGGCCGACGTTAATTACGTTGGCGATTAGCACCGGCAATATTGAGCGGACTGATTATGCTGTTGATGCTGACCCTATTTTTAGGGTGACGTACCAAATGCGGACTTATGTTTGGGTGCGTGATAGTGGTGGTCAGATTGTGACTGATCAGCGGGATAATCTTGTTGCGGTTGTTCGTGAGGCGCTTATGGATGGGCCTTCGTTATCTGCGCATGACTCGTCTGTTCCTTGCTATCCGAAGATTGATGAGTCTTCTATTAGGGAAGAGTTTTCTGATTTGACTTTGATCAAGGGTGAGCGGTTGCTAGCTGGTGCTTTTGTGGGTTATGATCTGTCATTGGAAGAGCGTGTAGATCATGATCCTCTTGGCGTTATGCAGTCTTCTCAAGTAACTGTAGAGAAGATGGCGATCACTGCTAATGCTCCCACGAATGTTGTTGCGGTTGCTGGAGACACTGAAGTTACTTTGTCTTGGACAGATTCAACATGGAATGGCGGCGTGTACGATATTACTGGGTATAACATTCAGCAGTCGTCTGATTCTGGTTCTACATGGACGACTGTTGTGAGCGATACGGATTCTTTGGATACGGCGTATACTGTTACGGGTTTGACTAATGGTACGGCGTATCAGTTTAGGGTGGCTTCTGTTAATCAGGCTGGAGTAGGAGCATATTCGGCTAGTAGCCTTGCTAAAACACCGACTGCGTGATAGGATAGTAGTATGGCTATTGGTAGTGGTAGATGGGGCGGGTTGCGTCAAGAGCCGTATAATCCTAACCCTAAAGATGCTGATAATGACGGTATTGTTCAGGAAGGTACGCCGTTTGAGCGGCCTATTGGTACCCGGTATTTGTCTGCTGCTGGTGAGGAGATTTCTAGTCTTTTAAACGGGTCTAATGTTTCTCAGTTGGACGGGTTGCGTCTGGTTGATGCTAACGATAATCCTGTTGAGTATCGACAGTCGTGGCGTAGCGAAAGCCTTTCGTTGGGTGAACGGCAGGAGACGATTGGTCAGTCGTTGGGGACTGTTGGGCAGACATTGGGGACCGTTGATGAGGTTCCTGCTACTGGTGATTATAGAATTGAGCATCGCCCACCCGGACGGGGTGAAGGTGCGCCTTTGCACGCTATGGATCAGATTTATCCACCGGATGTGTATTCTGCTGACGCTATGAGGCTGTATGGGTCTGGTGTGCGGGCGGATGCTGCTAAAGATCGTGAGATGGCTGAAGTTATTCAGCGTGTTCGTGGTAACCCTGATGCTGAAGTGATTATGTATCGTGCTGTCCCTGTTGATGGTGTGGATACGATTAATGCTGGCGATTGGGTGACTCCTTCTAGATTGTATGCTGTTGAGCATGGCGAGGGTCCGATGCGTGGAGAGTATCGTATTATTGAGATGCGTGTGCGTGCCGGTGATTTGCATACGGACGGTAACTATATTTATGAGTTTGGCTATGATCCTATGCCTGCAGCAAAACCAATTGATGACCGTGATTTGAGTCCTGCGGCTAAAGAGTTGCATGACGATATTATTCCGTCGTGGAGGTCAGGTGACGAAGCATGGGCTGATTTCCCTGATCTAGAAGAACGTGGTGTTGCTCTCATCGACGCTTACGAAAACGGCGAGATTGACGTTTATGACTATGAGTCTAGTTACATGGAAATAGTGACTGAAGGTTTAGAGCGTCGGTTGGACTCTATTAGACAAGTGTATGGTGCAGAAACTGGTGACGTGTTAGACGCTTGGGTGCGTGGCGACTACGGGGCTACTGAAAGTATCCGTGACGGCATTAGTGAGGGACAGTATAGTGGCTTAATTGAATTAATTGATGATTCGCCGCCTCAAGAAACGCTGTGGCGTGGCATGATGCTTGACGCTGAGACGCAGCAGCGTATGGAAGCTGCTGGCGTTATATCTATGCCTTTAGGTGCCACGTCTTCAAATGAGAGAGCTGCTGGCGAGTATGCTGGCTTGTCGGTTACTGGCGGTGGGCCGTCATCTGTTATGATTAAGGTTGAGGGCGCTAATGCGTTTCCTGCGAGAACTATTTCGCCTGTAGAGTCTGATGATGAGTGGCTGGTTGCTGGCGATTTTGAGATTGTTTCTGTTGATGAGTATGTTCAGCCGGGTGCGTTTGCTGATGCTACTCCGATTAAGCAGTGGACTGTTCGTCCTCGCCGTAAGTCTGATCCTGAGAGTACGAGAGCTAATGTTCCGAAGGGCAAGGAGATGCGTCCTCAGGATAAAGGTGTGTTGTTTAAGTCTTTAGATGAGACTGGTAGTAATATTCGGGAAGATAAAGT
>Ga0102963_1000260_pt1 | contig 22625 bp, 20 predicted proteins | sample SalPon2_C_H2O_MG_2_FD_84522 | JGI IMG/M metagenome (GOLD analysis project Ga0102963, IMG submission 84522) | Salt pond water microbial communities from South San Francisco under conditions of wetland restoration - Salt Pond MetaG SF2_C_H2O_MG | ecosystem: Environmental > Aquatic > Non-marine... | reverse complement strand
TTCCAGAGATTTCTAAGGTGATTCTTAAAATCTTCAAAATTTGAAATCTTAAGCTTTTCAATTGCAACTTTTTCCAAGATGCCTCTTGGAGTAGTTGGGTTAATTCCAGAATCAATAACATCTTCTGTGCTAGTATTGGAATTGCCACTTGTCTTTGACTTGTCGATTTCATCGCCACCAACAATATGAACATTGAGGAAGTTTCTAACACAGCGAACAAATGCTCTATTACATGCAATAGTTTCTAAAAACTTTATACAGAAATCGTCTGTATTGTCTGCCGTAGCATTTGCGTAATCTTCATAAAGAACGATGCTTGAATTCTCATAATTAGGAATCCATTCAATTGAACATTTTGCGGTTACATAATTGCTGCCAACATTTTCTACCTTGAATTTTACTGAATTATACCCACGAAGTTTTGCAAGCTCTTTGATTCCTCCAAGCATAATCAATAACTGCTTATCATCAAGCCCCTCTATAGAATCGGGCATTGGTTGTTTTCTGATATCGAACCAACCCCTATTAGGGTAAAGAAATTCTGGCTTAATCATTGATCTCCAATCAATAGAGCCGTCTTCATTGTAGGCATAGTCTACGTTTTGAAGTAGACCATAATTATTTCTTTTGTAAAGCTCAGGGCCGACCTTTGGTTTTGTCGCTGCTTTCTTGGCAGTTTTTTTCTTTACTGCCTTCTTCTGTGATTCTTCATTGTTGCTCATAAATATAATAATAGTCTAATTCTTCCCAATATTCAGGAGTATCCACTATTTTTGTTACTTTGTCAAGAACTATTTCTCTTTTTTGCCAGTGAGCCTTAGAAAGATAGGATTTATCACCCTCAATTACTCTTTTTAATGAGAAAAAATTTGCATTTTCGCTAATGTGTTCTGGTCTTTTAATTACGGGTTTGTAAAGTTTTACAGTTTGATCAAAATACATCAATCTTGCTTTTTTTAATAAATCTTCATTTGTAAGTAAAATTTCTGTTTCAATGTTTAAACTTTTTAAAATTTCAAAGTATGATTCTTTAACTGGATCATTCAATTCATCAAAAATAAATGTTATTTTTTGAATGTTGTGAATTGCTTTTTCTATTAAATTAGGATGAATAACCTTGTTTCTAAAGAAAATGTTGCACTTATGATGATGTATATACGCTAAAAAAGATTGATCGTTAATTTCGTAATCAGCGCGAATATTTAAAACCTTATTCTGAAAAATGTCTAAATTTTTATAATCAGTAGGAACAACATCAAGAGCAGTGGAGTAAAAAGATTCTCCAATGTGAACGGTTTTAAAATTGATTTTGCTATCAGATTGTAGTAATTTGATTATTCCAGATACAACCGACTCTGGCATAATATAATCTATAGATTGTTCTGGATCAATTTGTTGCAAACAAGGTTTTACTTTCCACTCAGGTTCTATGTTGAACTGTTTATTCTGCCAAGCACCTCTGGTTACGCTAGAATAAACATTACTAAAAAGATTAACCATTGGAATCTTTTGGCTACTAGCATATTGAGAGTATACGTTATCAACTGAAATAAAAATAGAGGCTTTGGAAATCAAATATGCTTCTTGTCTAAAACTTAAATCACTGTATATTCTATCAACATTAGGAATCAAATCTTCTTCTTTTCCAAGTTGATAAATTTTATATCCATTTTCTTTGCAAAACGATTTTAAAAGATCAACCACAATAAAGTAGTGCTTATATTTTTTTGCTGGAACGTCTCTTGGCGCATAAAACAAAACAAATTTTTCACAATCAATAGGAAAAAAATGTCTATTGATTACTGGTTTGTCTCGTTTGACACCCAAACTTTTTTCGTATTCTTCTATAATGTGGGCCATATTATTTTCCGTTATGAATGTAGCATGGGAACTTTTGAGTAGTCGTATGTGGGAAATATGCGAACTCAAAGAATCCTTTGTTTTCACCAGCACCTTCAAGTAGTCTTGGGCTATCTATATTTTCTGCGTATTGTAAACACTGGTGAACATCTGGGTTGTCTTCAATATACTGAAAGTTTGAGCTTTCTGTAAAGACATATATGTTGTGTTTCTTATGTTTATGTTTTAATTTTTTAATCAGTGAATTTATCAATAAAACATCTGTTGAAGACCTTGGGATAACAATGGCTACGCGCCGACCTTCATCTTCTTCGGAAAAAAGAGAGCCGAAATCTTTTCTTGACTTTCTTTTAAGATTGGTTTTTTTTGCGGTATTAATAAAGTGATCGTATATTGTTTTTTTATCTGCTTCTCTATTTTCTAGTTTTGAGAGCCAGATTTTAAAACCTGAAGAATTTTTATCAACACTGTCGAAGAGTATATTTTCATACAAGTCTAAAATAAATTCTTCGTTAGGAAGATTGTTTTTGAATTCATGTTCTTCATTTAAGTCTTTTATTGTAAAGTCAAAATCTTCAATAAACGGCATATCATCAATTATTTCTTCAAGTCTTTTGCCTATAACTTCTACCGAGAAATTATCAATAACCCATTGACGAGCCTGACTTCCGATAGAGAGACGATCATCTTCGTTCATCTCATACACTTGTTTTAATTTATCATAAATGCTTTTTGGACAAGTTGAAGCCTTGATGAATTGTGTTCCCGGTTCCCTATACTCATTCCATTCAAGTTCCAAACCGCCGCTTTCTGGGGTGCAATTGTCTTCGCCACAGGAATAATTAGTAACCAAGGTAATTAATTCTGTAAGCTTTGCCTCTTGAATAGGTATTTCCTGACCACCACTTGTAAATGGGTGACAGTAAACATCCATTAAATTATAAATATCATTTAGTTGTAGTTCTGAAACGCCGTGGCTAATATTTGCAGTATTTACTGTTTTCTTGCCTCCGCAGCGTCCACAATTTTTTTCTTGACCAGTAAAGTTCTGGACTAAATAGCTTTGACATTTCTTGCAAAAATAAGTAGTTAAAATATCCGAATTGTCAATTCCTTTTTCTTTTAAAAGGGTTGGAATATCCCAACCTTCAGACCAATGAGTATGAAGAAGAAGCTTTGCATTTGGTGCTTCTTTTTTAAAAAACTTAAACCCATCCAAAAGATTTGGAACTGATTTTCTTAATTGATTTCTAAACACAAAACCAATGATAAAATCGTTTTTGTTTATTCCGTTTGCTTCTCTTAAATTATCTCTTTCCTCTTTTGATTTTCTATAAAAATGAGAAATGTCAATTGAGCCTCTTAATGTTTTAACATTATCATAGCCAATATCATTCATTGCCTTTTCTGCAAAAGATGCCCAAACGTAATAATGTTCTAGTTTTGGCGCGAAATCAATTGCTTGTTGCAAGATTGGCAAACTATCAAGAGTAGTCCAAATCATTTTATTGATTTTGTCCCACCAAGATTGATTTGGTAAATCTGAAAAACCCCAAATATCTTCAATGCCAATATAAACATCTGGCTTGACTTCTTTGATTATGTTTTCAATTTCAAATTGACCATAGCCAGCTTTTCTCTTTTCATCACCCTGTAAAGAATTATAATTTGCAGGGACAGTTCCATAGCATTTCCAAGGAAGGCTATTCAGATTAGGATCACCTTTGATTTTGCCATTCGCAGCCTCAAAGATTTCATACTTATCAGTATTAGCAAGATACTTGAGTATGTTTTTTTTGTTTTTACCAAATCCAGTAAAAGCTTTACAGAAATTAGAATGAATTAATATTTTCTTTTTTCTCATTTTTTAGGCTTTTGAGATTCTCTGTATTGAAAGAGTTTGTTTAAAACAAATTTGAAATACTGAACAATAAGACAGGCTTCATGAAGCTCTAAACCCATGCCAAATTTTTGGGTTGAGTTTCTTGTCACAGTGAAAGAAAAGGCTTTTTCTCCATTCTTCTTTTGATATGGAGATAAAACAATTGATGTATTATTGTCTTCGAAGCTATGATACGCATTAAACTTTTCGTAATTTTCAATCGCATAAATAAAACCGCAAAGTTCGTTTTCGTTAAATTTGACCAAAATGCTTTTTTCGGGGTCTTGTGCATTCTTTGAAAATGAGCCAGTTCTTTTCTTGTCGTCCCAAGAATGTTGGTTAACCGCCGTCATGTAAACGCAAGGCTCTTCGCTTTGCTGGTTTTTTGTTCCCATGCGAAAACCGAAAGCATTTCCAGTGTTTGCCTTATTAGGTTTATAAAATTGAATCATACCATATGATATGGCGTTCTAAAGGAATTTCAAATTATTTAAAGCTTTCCTACAATTGGTTCTATGACCGTTCTAGATATAAAGTCTCTATGTTTTTCAAAGAGTCTAAGCTTATGGAAATTTTTATAATTTTGCGCGAATTCGTTGATAATATTGCAAATATTTATCTCCCTAGCTGAATCAAACATATACACTTCATAAAGATAATTAATCGCCAAATTGTGCAATACTAAAAGTAGATTAATCTTTTCGCATGAATTATATTCTGATTCGTTGAATTCTACTTCAGTTTCTGAACAGAATTTTCTAATTAGCTGAGTCTTTTGATTGCCACTACAACCGATAGATAGTATTAATCTTGATAAATCAAACATCACATTACCTCTGTGTGCATAATCAAAATTAATCATTTTGAATGTATTGTTGCGGCAAATAATATTATCAATACACAGATTGCCATGACAAAAATCATGACGGTCTAAAACTCCAAAATCAAAAGAACTGGCAATTTCTGTTTTGATATCAGAAAACAAAGATTTTATCTTTTGTTTATCAGTATAGCTTTCTATAGCTTCAATGGACGTTTCAAGAAAATTATTTTCAAGATTGCTTAAATCAAATAAATCGCCAATTACTTCTGAGATAGAATTTTGAGGAGGGTCATTTTCTCTCAAGATTTTATAACTTTGACAAAAAGATTTAAAATTTTCTACTAAAAAACCTCTACCAAGTTCAATAACTTTATCGGACTGTTCATGAGACATTATGGAGTATTGAATATTCTCACCAATTTTGATTTGACCAGAAGTTATCGCAGTTGGAGCTACTGGACATTCGATAGAGTTTAAAATATCATTTTCTCTATGTATTACTTTGCAATCGTCAGCAAAAGAAAGTTTTAAGGTGTAAGCTTTGGATTCAGAAACAGCTTTGTAAATATCGTAGCTGTGTGTTGATTCTTTTAGTTTAATATTCTCGATTTTAATCGGGGATTCTAAAGAAAAAAATATTTTCTTAACTAATTCTAATTCAGAATCAGTATTTTTATCAGAGCCGTCAAAAAGGTAAGCTCTTTTAGAAAAAAGTTGCGACTGATCCATACCTATTATAGATCAGCCGCAACGAGTTTCCAATACAAAATCTTTGATTAGCAATAAGCCTTGCCAATCAAGGTTCCTTGGAAATTCAAACCGCTAACACTCTTCTTGGAGAGCTTACGATAATCACCTTGGTTGCGATCATACACAGTAATGTATGAAGGGCTTTCATCAACGTATTGCGCGTTAAGGGCTTCTCCTTGCTTGGTATAAAGACCAAAGAATCGACCACGGCTATTACGAATAGTGTTAATAATTTTATTGTTGTTTGTCATAATGAATATACTTTACTGAATATTGATTGTTTTGTCAAGCATTTTTATTGAGATACTTGATTTTTTGGGGTTTGAAACAACAAATTTGGCTGTTGGAATGATTAATTTTTGTTTTAGCGTATCTTTTATTTCTCTAGCATGGATATTTTCGGATTTTAAAACCTCAAGCAAATCCTTGTAAAGAGTTTTATTTATTTTTAATTGTATACCCTGACCCAATAATCTATCCTTAAACTTGCACACTTCTGATTCGATGATTTTAGTCAATCCGTTGTCATCAAGATCATTAAACACAATGATTTCATTAATTCTAGCAATAAGCTCTGGCTTAAGTTGGGATTTAACCGATTTTCTGTAGGAATCATTTCTAGGAGTTTCCTCTGACAAGAAACCCATTGATTTCTTTTTGCTTTCAGCATGTCCAATGTTGCTTGTCAATACAATTAAAGCTTTTGAAAAATCTACTTTTCTGTTTAAGTTGTCCATCATGTATCCTTCATCAAGAAGGTGGAGCAGTAGGTTTAAGATTTTAGGGCTACTTTTTTCTACTTCATCGAACAATACGACACAGTTGGGATTATTCCTGACAAAATTAGTAAGAAAACCGCCTTTTTCATAACCAACATATCCAGCATTTGCGCCAATTAACTTAGAAACTCCAGTTGAATCCTGTAGCTCTGACATATTTACTTGAATAAAAGCTTTTTCATTGCCGTAGAAATACTTTGCCATCTTTTTGGCTGTGTAGGTTTTGCCGACACTGGTTGGGCCAACAAAGAAGAAACTAGCCAATGGCTTGTTTTCTTCGTTTAAACCTATTTTAGAACAACATAAGATATCGTTAATTTTAGAAAGGTTTTCATCTTGACCAAAAACTTCTTTTTTGATGTTGTTATAAAATTTATCAAAGTTTTTTGAACTTGATTCAATTTCAGACAAAGATATCTTACTGTGTTCTGAGATAACCAAATTTACATCAGACATTTTAATGTTTGTTGGATTTTGTTTTTCCTCAGACTGTAAACTTGCTAAGTCTTGAACATAATCTTTTATTAATTTCTCTACTTTTTTAATATTTACATTATCTTTTTGTAGAGTGTTAATAATATTTTTGTGTTTATTTTTTAAACCATCTAATGGTTTTAAGTTCTTTATCTTTACTTTTGATCCAATTTGATCAATCACATCAAAGGCTTTGTCTGGGAATCTCTTGTGAGCCAAGAATCTTTCACAACAATCAATAGCATACTTGAGTATTGGTTTACTGAATTTAACATTATGGAATTCCTCGTAAGAATTTATACTATTTTCAACAATTTTAAGAGTTTGAGATTTATTTGGCTCTTTAATATCAATTGATTCAAATCTTCGCTTCATTGCAGCATCTTTCTCAAAAATGCTTTGATATTCTTCTGTGGTGGTTGCGCCTATGCATTTTATCTCTCCACGCGCCAAGTATGGTTTGAGGATGTTGGACGCATCCATAGAGTTATCCGCGCCGCCAGCCTTAAATATGTTGTGAATTTCGTCAAAGAACAGAACAATGTGTGGATTGTTTTTGACAATTTTCATTAATTTTTCGAATTTCTGCTCAAATTCGCCTCTGTATTTGGTTCCAGAAACCATTGCGGTTAAATCAATATTGTAAATTTCAAAATTCAATATATTTGCTGGAACCTCTGCATTGTAAATTTTCATAGCAAGACCCTCAACAATAGCGGTTTTGCCAACACCCGCCTCTCCGATTAGGATTGCATTGCTTTTGTTTTTCTTGGATAAGACTTCAATCAGGCTTGAAATTTCATTTTCTCTTTCATACACAGGTTGAATTTTACCTTGTGCTGCCAAATAGTTTAAATTTGATCCAAATTTCTGCAATTCATGGATTGACTCTTCTTTTTTTGTCAATTCTTCTATGTTCTCTAAATCATGTAAATTAAAATTTTCATAATCATCGCTAATTGAGTGTTCCTCTAAGACCTTTTCTCCAGAAACTAAATTAATTAATTGGGACAGATTCTTTTTAATATCATAACCCATTTCAGAAAGGTATTCTAAAATATAAGGTGAAGTCTCAAGTATACCAAGCAATAAATGTTCAATTGCGATATAGCAATGATCAAAGTCATTAGAAATGTCGCTTGCTTTTTTGAGGGCTTTAGTCAATTCTGGATGCCAAGGATCAGAGGATTCTGTTAATGTAAACTTTTCTGGAAACTCTTCATAAGCAACATCCAATAGACTTTCCATGTCAATATGGTCTGCGGTTAAATAAATTCTATTTAAAAGTTTATTAAGATCGCCGTTTGCGTTGAAGATACAACCATAAAAAATATGTAAGTTGTTTACAGTTTTATTGCCCATGTCTTGAGCAAATTTCTGAGCATCTTTAATAGCTTTTTTAGCTCTGGGAGTAAGGTTGTATTCTTTTAAAGTCACTGATTTATTTACACTCATTTTATATCTGACAGTTTCATATAAATTTTGTCTTTCAAGACAAAGATATTATCTACAAAAACAATATCATCGTTTTTCGAACCACAAACAACAACGATATCGTCTTTCTCTGGTAGCTTTTTACCAGAGTTTATGTAATTTGTCAACTTTTCTTCTCTAGAATTGTCCATAAAAAGACCCTCAACATGACCAATTTCATCATTTAGTGTTAATCTAGCATATTTGTTACCACTAGAGCTAACTCTTCTCATAATATCTGAAAGCACACCAACAAACCTAATGTTTGAGCGATTTACTTGATTCTTGATTTCTTGTGAAGAAACAAAGCTTTCTCTGTCATTTGATTTGAATATATCCCTAAGCTTGTAGGAGTAACTATAACCAAGAAGCTTGTTTTCAAAAAACCAGTTTGCAAACTTTATATGCTGCTTATTCTGCTCGTAGATTTTCTTGTAAACCTCGTATTTTGATTTAAAGGTTTGAAATCTACTTTCTTTAAACAGAATTTTACCATCGTCTGCAATCGTTTGATTTTTGCGACAATCATGTATTGTGTTAAGAATATCGTAATTAAACAATTTGCCTAGCTCTATAATATTTCTTTTTTCTCTTTCAGTAAGAATGTTAAATGTTTGAGCCTCAAGAACAAGTCTACAGCGATCATTATCAATGAATGAATCAAGCATACCAGCTTGAATAAATGCTGATAGTGTGCCAATATTAATTCCGCTTTGTTTTGCGGAGAGGAATACTTCGTATTTGTTTTCAAAAGAAGATTCTCTGAATTCAATCAAAGATTCTATCACTTTGTCTGAAACCCCTTTAATTGAGTTTAATCCATAACGGATATCTTTGCCATCTTTTTTAAAGTCAAGATTTGAAAGATTTAGGTCTGGTGGAAGAAGCTTAATATCGAACATCGAAAGCTCTTGAGAAATTCTTGCAATTTCTTCATGAGAGTCTGGTTCAAAGCGAGCAAATTTAAGCAAGCTTAAGAAAAATTCCTGAGTATAATTAAATTTCAAATAAATAGTAACAGCCGCAAGATAAGCATAGCTAATAGAGTGAGATTTGTTAAAGGAATAGTTCGCAGAATCTTCTGCAACCTTCCATAAGACTTCTCCAATAGCAGGGTCTAAATTATTCTCTTCTATCTTGTCTTTGATCTTAGACTTCCAAGCTGGCATTTGATCTACTTTTTTCTTACCAACAATTCTTCTAAGTTGCTCTGATTCATCTAGAGTAAATCCAACCTTTACAGCCATTTTCATAAGCTGTTCTTGGTAAAGTGGGATGCCTCCAGTATACTCAAGAATATCATCAAAGAATGAGTGAACAGATTGAGATTCGCCAGTTCTTACATATTCTGCATAATTATTCTTAAAGTCCAAGGCTCCCGGTCGAGCAATAGCAACTACAGCGGAAAGCTGCTCAAGGTTTCTTGGGGCTATATCTTTGCAAACCTTGAAATTTGTGTCGGCTTCAATTTGGAAAAGACCCTGTGGGGCTTCAAGACAGGCTAATGCTGCATAAATAGATGGATGATGCGGATCAATATCTGATACTTTAATACCAATCTGATTACAAACATCATGAACCACAGAAAGCGTTCTTAGTCCAAGAATATCGAACTTCACACTAAGGCTCGCTACATCATCCATGTCATAACCAGATACTAACGCTCCATCATTTGTCTTTTGAAGTGGCATAACATCCTCAAGACTAAATCTTGATATACAAATACCAGAAGGATGAACGCCAGTGTTTTTTGCCAAGCCTTCAATTTTTCTTGCAATTTTATATGCGTTTTTATATTTTTTTGCATACTTCTTAAATTGCTCATTTTCTTCATAGGCTGTTTTTAGTTTAGCAACTTTACCAAACTGTTTTGGTATGGTGTCACTAATTTGGTTGACTTCTGTTTCTGATAAATCTTCAATAATTTTTCCACACTCTTTGATGCAAAGTTTGCTACTCAAAGTATTGAGGGTTAGTATTTTACATGTTTTTCCTTTATACTTTTTATTGATGTATTCTATCACCTCTACACGGCGATCATAACTAATATCGTTATCAATATCTGCCAAGAGAGAGCCATCCAAATAAATTTCACCATCATCTTCAATCTTTCTAGCTCGGCTTTGAGAAACAAATCTTTCAAAGAAAAGATCATACTGAATTGGATCAATATTAGTAACACCAATGGTGTATAACACCAAGCTACCTGCCGCGCTGCCTCGACCAGCGCCAGTTGGAATACCAGCTTCCTTGCAGAAATTAAGAACATCCCAATTCAATAAAATATAATCTACAAAACCAAGATCATTAAGAATATTAAGCTCCATTGTTAGGCGGTCATAATATTCTTGTTTGTTATCTGCATTATCAATACCTAAGTCTTTAACGCCTTTAAAGCAAAGTTTTCTTAAAAACTGAAAGTTATTAGAGCCTCGCTGACAATCAACAAGATCGTAATACTTATCTTCGATTTTGATTTCTGGAAGCTTTACACCTACAGGAAATGGTTTTTCGTATTTCTTAAATTCTTTTATATTCATAGCTCAACTTCGTATAGTTGTTTTCTAAAAACTTTATAATTCATGTTAATATCATAAAGTGCATCGTGAAGCTTTTTGGGATCGTGGGGAATATTGTATTTCTTCAGCAATGTCCCCATTGAATTCTCGCCTCTTTTTGTTTTAATTTCAAGCATTTTATATTGCCAAGATAAGAAATTATCTTTGTTCAATGGAATGTTTCTGGAGATTGAAACGCCAAGCGATCTTGTGTCAATGATTCTGTTAACAAAAGAATAATCAGATTTCATGTTTCTAAGCCGTCTCCAAGTATTCAAAATATAAACATCGAAACCTAAAAGGTTTTGTCCAACAATTTTATATTGTGGATCATAAAGATATGAAGCTACTTTATCCCAAGCTTGTTTATTGTTTTCTGCTTTGCGTTCATATTCTTCTGTGGTAAATCCAGTAATTTTAGCAGCACCTTTTGATACTTTAAGGTTTTTCCACTTAACATAAATATCATGCTCTTCAAGAATTTTATCTCCTTGGCAAACGAGCCAAGAAACTTGCCAAGGTCTGCTTGAAACCAAATTCAAGCCTTCTGTCTCTGTATCAATGACTAGATACTTTTGCTTTTGATCGAATCTAAGTAAATCAGCGTTCATATTCTAAGTAGCTTTCTAGGCAGAATTCATTGCTGCCAAAGTGGTTTAGGTTGGGAGAATCAAGGGTTGAAACCTTGCCGAAATTTCTTGTGCAAAGAATCTTATATGTAATGAGGGCTTCGTGATCTTCTCTTTTATTGTAATAAATTGATTTTACTAATTGTGTTTCGTATTTATCTTTACAGAAAGACTCTACAGAGTTTTTTACAATTTGATCAAAAGGTAAACCATTATCTTCTATAAAGAAGGTTGGTTTGATTTTGCTGAAATCAGGAATGCATTTACTCATTGTCATGTTGTTGTTAAATATGAAAGAATCGTAAAAGGGGATAGCCATTTCAACACTATCGTTCCACATTGAGTTTAAAATTTTGAAGTCAATTTTTCCATTTCCTTCAACAGCAGCAAAAGAAGAAATTCTGTTTAGAATTTTACAGCCTTCATCATCCTTTGCGAAGATTATTACTTTATGATCTGATTTTTCATTTTCATCAGAAATTGAATTGCAGCATGTAATTCTTAAACCAAAGATTAAATTAAGATCAGCTTTTTTGCAGGAAAGAAATGCTTTCATGAATCCTGTCATGCTGTCTTCAACCAAAATCAAGTCTTGAATTTTGTTTTGCTGACATAGCTCTATAATGCTATCTGAACCTTCATCCACAGAGGATTCTTCAAGCGTGAGAATGCTTTTGCCTATAGAATAGCATGATTTAAACAATGGAATCATGCCTGATTATGGCATCTATAATAGATTATGTCAAGAACAATGTGCTGGGCAACCAGCATAATGTTTCATTTCATATGTGCCACCCTCTGGAACCAAAGATTCATTGAATTCTTCCTCAAACACGGAATTGATTACATCTCCATCGGCATTTTTAATATGAAAATAATTAAAATCAAATTTCATTGCACAGTGCCATTTGGGACTGCCATCTTTTTTAAGTTCTCCTTTTTTGCTGGCAAATCCACACATAAGCTTCCCGCTAAAAGTTCCATCTTTTGGAAAACCTTTTTTAACAGCAAAGTTTTTAACTGCGTCTTTTTCTGAAAAATTATCAATAAGTTTTTGAATCTCTGTTAACTCATGCTTAAATCCTTCAAGCTCTCCTTGGGTTATTGGTTGCATTCTTACAACGCCAGATTCTATATGAGACTTTTGAAAATTTGCAACCAATTTATCTCCATTAAAAAGTTCGCTTTGAACATATTCGTTAGTTTTTTGATCGTCCAAGTCAAACTTTAAAAATAAAAATTCACTTTGAGTGTTTTGATATTCTGGAAACATTTGGGTCACTGCAAAACTATACATAAGGTCTTGCATGTTATCCTCAATTTCAGTTGGTAAGAAAACAGATTTGCTAGTTTTAAAGTCTCTAATTACTGCATACTTCTTTTTATTGTAAAGGAAAAGTTTATCAATAAAGCCCCTAATCTTGAAATAATAATTATCATCATCAAACTCAATAGCAAATTCTCGCTCTGAAAAAGATTGTGTTGGTGTGCCGAGCTTTTTGCCAAAGAAGTCATAAGAAAGACCATTAAAGATCATCTGCTTGATTAATGAAATGTTTTCAAAATCATCTACTTCTAAAATTTTTGCGTGTTTAATTATTAATCTTTTAATTGATTCAACAGAGAAAACATCTTGTGTCTTCATGATTTTATCAAAATGCTTTTTATGTCTTTTGTTTCCAAGAACTTCAAAAATCAAATGGCAGATAGTTCCTCTGCTTGAACCATCGTTTTTTTTATCTGGCATTTTCAAAATATACTTACACCAGTAAAGCCAAGAACAGCTTTGTAGCGTCTTGATTCTACTTGCAGATAAGTATTTAGATTCTTTTTTATTATTGCTCATTTAATTTTAAAAATTTGTTAGCCTGTTCTTTTGAGAACATTGTGATATGATTTTTTACATAGGAAAAAATATGTTCTTGTTGTTTTTCGGTATCAATTAATCTAGATTTCCATTCAGTAAAATTATAACCTTCTTCGTGCGCTTTGCCGAAATCATTGTATGGTTTTGGCGGCAATTTGATTTCAAGCTGATCTAGGTTAAAATATCCACTTAACTTTACATAAGCTTTAAAAGCTCCTAGTAAGCCGTTGTTTTGAGAGCTATCAAAATCATTATTCGTGCATATGTAAACTTTGTTTAGGTCTTTACCGCAGAGGTAAGAAATAATAGCAGGGCTTACATTGGTTCCAAAGATAACAAGAACATTTTTGATTCCTTGTTCATAAAGAGCCATTGCATCTCCAATACTTTCTACTAGATAAACTTCTTTCTGTTTATCAATAATCTGATCAACAGTAAATTCCGCTGGAATGTAGGAAGGATAAAGCCAAGTTGTTTTTCTTCCAATATGTTTCCATTTGATGGAGTGATTTTCATCAACCCTTCTACCAGAAAACCCAATAATTTGAGAGTGTTCATTATATATTGGAAAGACCATCCTGCGATACAATTGACCGCCAGATGCTAAACCAGTTTTAAAAAACTTTTGCGTCTCTTCGGAGATGTTTCTGTTTTTATAAAAACTGTAATTTGGGAATAGTTTGTCTAACCATTCGTTGGGATAAATTTTTTGCATTTCAATTAATTCTATAGGTGTGTATTCTACAGTGTCTTCTTTTTCTAAAGCTTCTTCAAGTTCTTTACACTGAGTTGGATCATTTTTAACTGTAAGGTTGATTAGGGCTTTTAATGGTTTTGATTTACCGTTGCCATGAATATAGTCAGTCCATACTCCAGTATCTTTGTAAATCTGAATAGCAGTTGGATTATCGCCTCCACGATAAATAGCTTTTGTTCTCCAATGATTTCCACAATCCAATAAATCATATCCCATTTTTTCAAGGATAGACCTAGTGGTTTCTGGATTAATCAAGGCTTGGGATTTCTTCATTGCTTGCATCATTGTCAATTACGGCTTCGCCGCTATGGTGTCTCACGATATCTCGCAAGTCTCCACATTCAGTAATATTAAAGTTTCTAAAGTCTAGGTTTATAAAATTCTTTCTTAAGGTGTCTCCGAATTGAACAGGTTCAACTGCGCCAGCAATATCTTCGCCCAAGTGACGAGCTTTTACATTGATTAGCTTGTGCGTTCCAAACATTCTTCCATCATGTTCAATTTCATCTACTGTTTTATTTCTTAAGATAAACATATGCGAGCAGAATTGAGTAATCCTATCAGAAAGAGAAACAATGCTTTCATCGTCAACAATGTTTTCTGAGTTTCTGTTATTTGTGATGCCGCTTCTATTTGATTGAACAGAAGTAATCATTGGAATAACAGGTTCACCATCTTCAAGAATCTCTTTTTGAATACACTTCTTAAACTTGTCAACCATTTCACCAACAACCTGCCACTCGTTTTTGCCATGCTGGTTTTCTGATGTTGTTTTAATGTAATCAAAACTGAACACCATTTTATTGCCTCTACCAACCTTTGAGTAATAAAACCTCTTAAGTGTGCTGATCATTGAATCAACATCCATGCCGCCAACATTGTAATAGTAAAACTTGAGTTTTTTTATCTTTGGCCAAACAGACCTAATCTTGTTTACAACTTCTTCACCAGCCTGTCTCCACTTACCACTCTCGATAAGATGCATGGGAACACCAGAAAGAGAAGCGCACTGTCTCATTATTAGTTCCTCTTTGCTCATTTCACCATTATCAAAGTGAAGAACAGGAACGTCATACTTCATGCTTACCTTTGTTGAATAGTCCATGCAGTATTGAGTTTTACCAACACCAGAACGTGCAACAATAACAGTAATATTTCCAGCCCTTAGCAATGAGCCATAAATTTTATTTAATTTATTGTGTGGCCCCATCATCCCAAATTCAGTCATGGGATTGTTGCCTCTTTCTTCAACAATATACTCCATTTCTTCATAAATGTTTTCTGGAGAATCGTTGCCAATCTCGTAAAGATTGATTTGAGAATTATAAATAGAGTCTGCTTTTTCTACAATCTCAGCCAAAGAGCTTTCCATAGGCAGAGACTTCATTGACTTCATTACATTTTGTGAAGCCATAGCAATACCCCTTCTGATAGAAAACTTTTTTAATTCCTTTGCAGTCTTGATAAGGTTTCCATTTGGAACCTTTCGCATTGCCAAAGACTTGATGTAATCAGATGGATTGAGATTGTCTTCAAAGGATAGCCCGATATTAGAAACTCTTTGTGCGATAATGATTTCATCAATGTCTTCACCAGCATCAATTGCTTGCTTAATAACGGTAAAGATGCTGCTGTTTAGACTTGTTTGTTCTGAATAAAAATCAGAAGCCTCGATAAAGCTTGAGATTTCAGAAAAATCATTTGGGTTTTTTATTAAACCAGCGAGTAATTGTTTTTCTAATTCGTAATTATAAATCATAGTTTTGATTGTTTGTTGTATCCGAGCAAAATTCTTGAACAGCTTTCTTTAAGCCAAGTTCTGTTAAACCGCAATCAAACCTGTGATATACAATAGGATCGCCATTTTCAGAGCATACTGCTAAAATCACTCCTTTGTATTTATCAGTATCACCGCTAAATTCATATAGTTTTTCGATTAGGTTTTCTGGAATTGAAAACTCTATTTCATTATCTTCTTTCATATTATAAAAAAATGTCTTGGTCTTCAAAGAACGATGCGTGTATTTCGTTCTTATGGTAAATCTCTACTAGCTTTATACCATTATTTTCACAGAAATCAAGCTTTTTCTTGTCTCTTTTTAGTTGATCTAAAAATTTTAATCTATTACCATGAAAATGCTTCACAAACTTTGTGTGTTGTTGTCCTTGAACTTCAATCGCAATTTTTTTGTTTGCGTTATAGAAGTCTAAGGAAAGTCTTGAACCGACTACCTTTAGCTCCTCAAAGACAATATCATTTTGCCAATAAGGTTTTAAAAAATCTTTTACGCTTTTTTGGAATTTACTTCTGCTATTAGTATCCCAATTAATAAGATATTTTTTTGCGTTTTTAAGATTTCTTATTTTGCCGTTGCAATCTAAGAATTTCATGAAAACTCATTGATTGCTTTTTTAAAGAATTTAATCAAGAACTTGGAAAGCTCGTTGTTTTCTTCGATGATTGAAAATAGTTTTGCATCACCCTGAATTGGAAACTTAAGAACGTCTTCATCAAAACCTGCTTCATTAAGCATTTCAATAAATTCGTCAGAACCATTGATCCAAGCTCCTTTTTTATTCACAAACTCCCAAGCATAAAGAAGGTCTACAATCTCTTTTTCAATCCAAATAGATGTTCCATTCTTGCGCCCATATCTAATTGGGTAGCAAAGTGTTCTGTTGGTTGTCTCATTTGGAGACTTCTTGACTGTTATTTTTGCAAAGTGACCAATTGGTGGATTCTTTTCAGAAACTTTTTTATTGGTTGGGTCTTTAAGAATTAAATCGTCTCTAAATCTTGGTTCAAATTCAATAATGAAATTAGCAAAGTGTAGTAAGGCATTGCCTCCTGTTGCAGATGTTTGTCTTATTGGTGCTTTTGTATAGGGGTCTAGCTTGATATCTGCACGAACTTGAGAAACGAAAATTGCCATGTGTCCTCTTTTGGCTAGAGAGATAGCCATCTTCTTCATGAAGGTAGCAGCAATAACCGCTCCACCTGCAACTTTTGCAGATTCATCAAAGTTTTTATCTAAATCATTCTTAGCAATAAGACCATCAACAGAATCAAGCAAGAAACAATACTTAGTTTTTTCTGGATTTTTTGTGACTAATTGCCTCATTAAATCAACTACAGTTTCATAAATATTTGATTCAAATACAAAACATGTTCCTTCTTTCCAATCTTCTGCGTTATAAACAAATTTAACTCCAGACCTTTCTTTCATTTCTGGAGAAAGCCTTCCCTCTGCTTTAAAATAAACAGCTTTTGTGTTTGGGAGATCATTTAAAAAGTTCTTCATCACTTCTAAAGACTCCGAAGTTTTGCCTCCTTCATTGATTCCAACGAAGCGATGTAAACCGGGACCGAAACCGCCTCCTAGTTGTAGATCAAGCTGTAAAGAGCCGCTTGATACTTTATAATCAATCTCTTCTTCGAAATTATAATGATCTTCCTTGTTTGCCTTGAGGAAGTTTTCAAGCATCTTGTTTGTTTCTTCTATTTTACTCATTTAAAAAATCTTTTAGTGTTTTCTTCTTTTTGACTACGGAATCTTTTCCTGCCTTTTCTCCTATATCATACTCTGGATATCTACTCTTGTCCAGTAAAAAATTAAAAGCTCTAAACTTTTGATCTAAAGTTTTCTTTAATTTCGGGCTAACCAAATAAGTTAGTGAGTCAAACTTCTTATTAAAGCTGACCACATTCATAAACTCAAGAGAATAACGATCACAAAGATCGTTTAAAAACTTCATTTCTCTTGCATAGAAATTCCTACGCCCTGTTGGGGGAACATCTACAAGACGAAAAAGAATCTCTTTTTTATTGATTTTTTTTGGCTTTTTACTCAACTTGACCTATATTAACAAGTATTATATTTCTTGTCAAGTCAATTATCCCTCACAAGAGGAGCAGGTCAAAATAGACCTTGCAAGCTCTTGGCTTGGATTTGCGCTTCGTTGATAATAAAAGCTTTTAACTCCTTGCTCCCAACCGAAAATTAAAAGAGAATTAATTTCCTTTGGAGAGGTTTTGGGTGGAATCATAAGATTCAAAGATTGCCCTTGATCAATGTATTTCTGACGTTGGGCTGCTTGAATCACAATCTCTTTTTGAGAGATTTCGCCAAATGTTTTGAATACATCTTTTTCTTCGTCTGTAAGGAATTCTAGGTGTTGCACAGAGCCACCTTTAACCAAGATAGACTTCCAAACTTCAGGAGTGTTCTTTTCATATTTTTCAAGCAAATCTGCCAAGTATGGATTTCTGTAAGTGAATTTTCCTTTTGCCAAATTCTTAACAAAGTAATTGCTGTTAAGTGGTTCGATTGAAGGAGATACTTGACCCAAGATGAAAGAACTACTGGTTGTAGGAGCAATTGCCATTGTGGTTGTGTTTCTGCGTCCATAACCCTTGAGCAACTCTGGTTCTCCCAAGCTTTGGGCAAGTTCCTCGCTTGCTTTGTATGTTCGCTCTTTCATTGTTTGAAAGATTTCTCCGTTCAGCATTTTTGCTTCCATGCTCTCAAATGCAATCATCTTGCTCTGCAAGAAAGAATGCCAACCAAGAACACCAACACCAATAGCGCGTTGTCTCTTGGCAAAGTTGTGAGAGCTTTCCATGAAGGGAATGTCTTTTGTCTTTTGGATATATTCTTCCATGACAGCATCCAAGAAATGCGTCAGTGTTTCAATTGCGTCAGTTTGTTTGATTTCGTCCCAATGAATCAAATTCAAAGAAGATAAACAACAAACGAAGGATTCATCAGCACTTGATGAAAGGGAAATTTCTGCACAAAGATTTGAAGCATAAATCTTTTTGTTTTTATCTTTGTATACTTCTGGGGCATTGTTGTTTGCATTGTCTGTAAAGAAGATATAAGGATATCCGCTTTCTGAACGCTTTTTCAGCACCTGCGCCCAAATACCTCTCTTTTCTGGATCACCAGCAATCATAGAGTTCATCCATTCGTCTGTAACAGTAACAGCGAATGACATTTCTTGAATAGAGTGACCTTCGCCACGAATTCTCAAGAACTCTTTAACATCTGGGTGTTCAACTGGAAGGTATGCAGCAAAACTGCCTCTACGAACACCACCCTGAGAAACAATGGAAGCAGTCTTGTCAAACATCTCCATAAAATGCACAGGGCCAAAAGAAGAACTGCCAGAACTAATTGAAGCTCCGCGCTCTCTCAAGTCTCCAAAATAACCAGAAGTTCCTGCTGCATTTTTGCATTGCATACCAACTTCGGCATTCTTTTGAAGAATGGATTCCATTGTATCTTCAATGTAAACACCATTGCACGAAATTGGCAAACCACGCTTGCGGCCAAAATTTGCCCAAACAGGACTTGCAAGAGAATAAAAACCCCTTGACATGTAATCCTCAAATTTGTCGGCAAAGCCTTTTATTTGTAGATATTTTTCTGCTGCTTCAGCAATATCTTGAATTCTTTGAAGTGGGGTTTCTTCTGGAAGAAGGTAATCTTTCTTCAAGAAGGTTTGCGAGTCTGTGTTTAGCCAATAGTATTTATTCATTAGAAAAGTTCTTCTGCACTGAAAGTTTGTGATTTTTTGCTGTATTCTACAGGGCGGGAATGGAAAAAGTCTGTGGCATTATTGCCAAGCAATTCTTCTTCAAACCAAGAGGTAGAACTTAAAATTTCTTGATCAACTTCAAAAAGCTTTGGAAAGCCAATACCCTCAAGGGATTCGTTGATTCTGTTTTTAATGAATTCTTTAAGAATAGGTGCGCTCAACCCTTCTTCTTGGATACCATTGACCATCCAATCAATGATTTTAGCTTCTGCTTTGTATGCTTGTTCTGCTTCATGCAGAATGCGATCTTCAAGCTCTTGATCAAAAAATTCTGGATACTCTTCACGAATAGTGTTAATGATCTTCATTCCAGCAAGAGCGTGGATCATTTCTTCGTTTCTTGTATATTTTACCTGTTGATCAGTATCCTTCAGGACATTCTTATAACGAGAAAACCAGTTAATCGTATAGAACTGAGAAAAAAGGCTGACGTTCTCAACAAAAAGGGTAAACAGTATAAGAGCGTAAACATACTGCTTTCTGCTGTTTTTATAGAATTTATGCGTATACTTTTTAAGGTAAGCGACTCGACCTTGAATAAAATCCAGTTCAAGGTTTTTCTCGAAAATATCTTCTAGGCCAAGCACCTCAAGAAGCCTCTCGTAAGCGTTATTGTGAATAACTTCCACATTACCCATTGCAATCCCCAAGTCATTTAAAGAAGGGTGTGGCAAATTGTCACCAAGCTTAACCCAAAAGGTTTTTACGGCCACTTCAATCTGACCGATTGCTGATAATGTTCTTACTATGATCTCCTTTTCTTGGTCTGTTAAATTCACGGAAAAATCGTGAACATCAGTTGAAAAGGAGAATTCCTTATCCGTCCAAAAACCATTGTAAATAGCTTCAGTAAACTCCTCTGTCCACGGATAATGGTTCGGCTTCCTCGATACTTGTTCCTCAAAAATCATTGTATTAAAGTTACACTTTTTGTAACCGATTTTTGAGTCTAAAGCAAGACAAATTTGAACTTTTTTTTCAACAAGAATTTTAATCTTTTTTAAGGTCGTTTCTGACCATTTTTTCGACCAAACTCAAGAAATTTGTTTTAGGTTGCCAACCCAATTCGTTTCTGGCTCTTGATGAATCTCCGTATAAAATTTCAACTTCCGCAGGTCGGTAAAATTCAGGATTTATTTTCACAAGCACCTTATCTTCGTGTATGTATTTTTCTTCTAAATCTTTACCTTGCCATCGACATTGATCCTTAGCAAATCCAGCAAAATTAAAAGCCTCTTCAACAAATTCACGTATTTTATGCGTTTCGTTTGAAGAAAGCACATATTCTTGAATTTTTTGAGAAAGCCAAGCTGTAATCTGCTCTTCTTTGATTGGAGACGTTGACATAGCCTTGTATTTGTTTAGGCGACATTTGAGGGCTGAATTGTATTTTTCTTGATTAAGCATCATCCATATACCCTCGACAAAATCTTCGGCATCGCTCCAATCTCTCATAGAATCCATATTACCTAGTTCAAGTGGTTTGAAGTGATCGTTTTTATATTCATTATAAATACGAGCGACATTCTTTGTAATTTTTCTAGTAACGAATTCTTCTCCACGGCGCACACCCTCATGGTTAAATAACCAACCTTGAACAGCATATAGTCCATACGACTCCCTCCAGACCTTAACCATGTGTCTAGCAGAGGTTTTAGAAACACCGTATGGGCTTCGTGGCCTGAGTGGATGAGTTTCTTTTTGGGGGACTTCTACAACATCACCAAACTCCTCTGAAGAACCTGCATTATAATACCTGCAATTTGGGCAGTGTTTTCTGATAGCTTCTAATTGAAACAATACAGCCATAGCATTTGTTTCCATATGATTAACTGGCATTTTCCAGCTTACTCCAACAAAAGAATTAGCAGCAAGATTAATAAAGTAATCTGGCTTCTCTTCTGCTATTACCATCTCTGTATTTGCTTGATCGGCAACATCTAAATCAATAAGCTTGAAACGGGGGTTGTCTAGCAAGTGAGAGATGTTATTGTGATTCTTGATACTCAACCTGCGAACACCAGCAACAATAGTATGCTCTGTATTTTTCAAGAGATAGTCAGCCATTAAGCTACCGTCTTGTCCTGTTACCCCTGTAATAATTACTTTTTTCATTTAAAAAATTCTTCTGAGTTTATATTTTTGTCGTCTATAAAGATATCATATATAGGTTTCTCAAATTTTAAAGTGTGATATTTCACACTGTAACGCTTAAACTGTTCTTTGGTTACTTCTGACCAATCTTTACCAGAACCAGAACCTCTAGCTGTCCAATATACAATGGTATGACCGTCATCATACAGTTTATTCATTTTTTCTATTCTGTCAAGGATTGGTTTGCTGCCCTCGTAATCCATGCCCTGAGTGTCAAAAATAGTATTGTCTATATCAACATAAATAATCATAGTCCAAAACTGTTATATGTGTTTACTCTAATTGACTTCAAATTACCATAGTAAGACTCGTCTATACCATGCCGCTGACAAGGAAGAGAAGGAAAATATTTTTCTACTTCGGTCATAAATTTTTATATAAGAGTTCTGCAATCTTGAATTGCCATTCATAATCAATATCAAAAGCCTCAAGCTCTTGCATCTCGACAAGATGAGGTTCTGGTGGCGATTTTGTATCCATCCAGTTGCCATCACCAATAATATCCATTCTAGAAGCGTATAAGCAATGAGCCGCTTCGTAAACAGGGTCAACAAACTTAGTATTCATGATGGTGGAATCTTTCCAATCTGTAAGGTTGTTACCATGCTCGTCCCAATAATAAGTTTTCTTTGGGAATACCGCAAAAGCGCCCTCTTTATCGGATTCCATAAAGGAATTAATGAAAGAATCAATCGTCTCAACCTGTAGCAAAGGATTGCAAGCACTTACTAAAACAACATATTTAAAAGGTAGCTTATTATACCACTCATAAATTTCAGAAAGCGGTTGGCCTTCAGACTTGGCAGAAGCCTCTGATCTATGAAAGATATTAATACCTTGCTTGTTAGCAATTTCTTTTAATTCATCTTCATAAGCAGAAAAATAAATATTATTATGAGGAATAGATTTTAAGGATTTAAGTTTTTCAAAAAGTATGTCAACCAAGGTAGTATCGCAAAACGGTCTAATCATTTTACGAGGAACTCTTTGAGAGCCAAGTCTAGCTTGAACTAAAACG
>Ga0102963_1000259_pt1 | contig 22668 bp, 11 predicted proteins | sample SalPon2_C_H2O_MG_2_FD_84522 | JGI IMG/M metagenome (GOLD analysis project Ga0102963, IMG submission 84522) | Salt pond water microbial communities from South San Francisco under conditions of wetland restoration - Salt Pond MetaG SF2_C_H2O_MG | ecosystem: Environmental > Aquatic > Non-marine... | reverse complement strand
TCGTAAAACCGTAGCTGTAAACGATGCTACCTTTGTTAGACCTCTATTTATTTTTGCTATAGCCTTTATTGATGCTTTCTCATCACTATTGAAAGACCTCATCAATTTATTCACATCTATCTCGCCTGTATCATCAGAGAATTTTTCCTGTATCTCTTCAAGCATTTTTACTATACGATTTACCTCCTTGTCGGTACTACCATACACTGTGTTTTTCTGCTTGATGGCTGCTATTGTAGCCTTCAAAACCTCTGATGCCTGAACCACCTGATTACTGTCTTGATATTCGGGATTGTTATTGTATTCAAGCTGTAGCAGATAAAACATCTGCTTGAACTTAGACATCATAATCTTGTTAGGGTTTCTACCGAAACTTTCCTCCACCTTTGCCTGTGCCTTTTGAATCTGCTCCCCTACACTACTAAGTTCTGTCTTTACATTAGACACACCTTGAGCAATTTTTTTAAACAAAGAATCAAATAACCTCTTAGTTTTGAAATCGCCAAAGAGTTGGTCAACGTAGAAGCTAGGGTTGTTTTTGATCATCTTATCAACATAGCTTCCACCCTTGTTAAATATATCAGTAGCAAACTGCTCTATCTTTGCAAAGAATTTAGAGATAGGAAGTGTTTTAGAAGCCATTACCACACTAAATGGGGCATCAACATCTTCCATAGACTGAAGTTTCTCTAATAATAATTGACCATAGTGGGGGAAGTATCCGTTCTCTATGTTGTTTAATAGTTTAACTACATTCTTCAACTCATTCAACTCCATATTCATCAATCTATCCTCAGTCAGTAACTTCAATAGCTTTCTTGCAGCATCCCTTTCAAGTCTACTTGGCAAGCCTATACTGCCACTTAATAGTTCAGCCTTTGTACTAAGGGCACTTTGAGTAAAACTTTTCTTTTGTCTGAAGATGTCTTCTTCACTCATCCCCTCCTTAGAATCAGGAGGCATGATTTCCTTCTTATATTTTCTCATCAAGTCTGCCTCTTCTTCTGTAATCTCCTTCTGTTTTAGCATCTTGTTTATTGAGGCAGCAAAGTCTATTTTGCCATCCTTCATAACCAAGTTTTTAGAACTAAAAAACCTAAATGTCAACTCAGGAATAAGTTCTCGTTCCTCTTTGATAGCATCCAATATCTCTGTAACCCTAAGTGAAAGTGTAGTTCTAGCTTCAGCTTCTAGCACTGCACCCTTTGATAGTTGATTTAGCACGCCTGTGTAACTATCAAGAACTTTAGCAGGTATAAGCCTTGAATTTATGTTCAATAGCTTGATTAAATCTTCAAATAACCCTCCATCAAGCACACCGAGTTTGCCTCGCCTAATATTTGCTTTAGCTTTAGGTAGCATTTTGTTTGCATCTGTAAGGGTTGCTTGATATTCAGACTTGGCAAAAACTTTAGCCATGTATTCAATAAACTCTTCAACTTTTGCTTCGTTCTCAAGGTTCAGCTTACTTAATCTACTAATAACACTTGTTAGCTGCCTTGCAGATATCTTGCCCTTACCCTTCAATTCTTTTATTGAGTCGGCAATCTCTTTTCTTATCTTATTCAGTTCCTTAACAGCACCCTTTGCTCCTTGAGACAAGGCAGTAAGTCTATTTAATAGAAGCTGTTTTTCTGTTAGCGTTATTTTTTTAACATCGTTTATGTTTCCAAACAACTTAGCCACAGATGGAGCAGACTTTATTCTTACGCCAACTTTTTTCTTGGCATCTCTTATCAACTCCTCTCTTAGTACATCATCAAGACCCTTGTATATTTTTGTTCTCTTCAGTGAAGAAAGAACTTTCTTTTCCATCTCTTGCTTAGTCTTGCCCTCTTCCTTCATCTTAGCTACAGCTTGCTGTATTCTAGCCATAACCTTCTTGTATTCATCCTTGAACTTACCAAAATCCTCTGCTCTAGACTCTACATCTTTCTGCTCACGAATACCACTAGCCTCTTTAGTGATGATGATACTCCTATTACCAAACTTTATCCTATCAAATTTTGGGTTTTTGTTTTTAAGGCTGCTAGTAGCTTTTACAATAGTTACCTTATCGCCTAATATATCTTGAACATATTCAGTAAGTTCATCAGAATCGAACCCCTTCTGAAATGTTTTTTTACCATTCTTCCGAACAAATATTGATTTAGGCTCAATTGAAGGAGCAATAGGAGTTCCTTGATTTACATCCCCACTAAATCCTCTAGCACTTATATAAGCAACACCTCCATCTTCTAGTCTATCATATATCTCTTTTACTATGCCATCCCTAATATCCTTCGGTACTACATTTAATACATTTAAAGATACTATTGCATCATACTTTTTGTCAGGGTCTATCTCTGATAAGCTAGTGTATGTTGGAGGGTTTTTACCTCGCCAACCTTCAGTGTTAATCTCAAAAGAATCAACCGTTCCTCCTAATATATCAGACATGGCATCAGTTCCTAAACCTAAACCTGCTCCAAAGTCTAGTACATTGCCTGTTATGCCTCTAAGTTTCAGCATATCAGCAACCTTCACATAGCTACCCTCTGTGTTAGTTACCTGCGTTCCTCCCGATGCTTTAGATAGTTCACTATCTATCTGCTCCTTGATGTCTCTAGGTGCAACCTCTCTTATACCCCTATCTCCAAAAGGCGTAATGGATTGAGATTGCATTGCTCTTGATCTACCTTTAATTACATCCCTCAATTCTTTAGGCATGATTTCGGCAGCATTAATTTTCTTGTCGGGTATACCTATTACCTCTCCCTCTACGGTATTTGAGTATGTAGAGTGAATAGAACCTTCTCTTGCCCCTGTTGGCTTTATCACTACCATGATGTCGTTCTGTTGGAAATCATTCTCAAGGAAGAAGCCATCCCTCATAGAGTCGGGGTTTATAAATTCTTTACCTAAAGCTAAAACTGCTTTAGTGTATTTACTATTTGGCTTAGTACCTGAAAAATTATGCTCCAACAAAAACTTTTTCCTACCTGTACCGATTTTAGTTTTATCTTTTATATAAGATGTCACTTGTTCTTGAGTAGGGCTCTCGATACCTTGATTCTTTAGTTTTTCTATAGCATCTTTTTTGCTAGGTGCAGAATCCATTTATGAATCATTTCTTAACGACTCCCAACTATCATGTGCCTCTAAAACCTCTCTAACTTTTTTTGTAGCTACACCAATAACAGCATCCTTATATGTTTGGTAATCTCCTAAAGACTCGGCATACTTATCAAGAACAGCTTTGTTAAACATATGACTCCTCTGTGGAGAACCACTAATGATAAATATATAATCAGCTTCTTCAATATTGCTTAATATTTTTTTCAATGGTATACCACTTGCCCATACATCTCCTTCTGTTTGGAACGCAAAACTTGGACCTGCATCAATACCCAACTCAGCATCTAAGCCTAATTGGTCAGCAACCCAAAACCACACCTTCTCTTTCTTATTATGCATATCCTCTATCAAAGCCTCTATGTCCATAGACTTAGATGAATCAATCAAAGAATACTTATAGTTATCTTTGAAGTTGATAGTAGGTAATGCATCTCCCTGTTCCCTTATAGGAAGTTCTATTTGCGTAGGAGTGCCAATAGGATTTGTTCCATTATCTAACAACTCGATATCTGCCTCTGCAATTTCTTCCCCGAATGTAATCTTATCGGACAATACATTAAGGAAGTCTATAACAGACTCATCAGTCTTACCAAAGTCAGTGCCTAAATCTATACCAAACTTAGCAGCAACCTTTTTTATGAAGTTAACTACTACATTCTTCTGTGGCTTTTTAAGCTGATCGTAATTGGCAGATAATGTACCCACAAGTTCCGACAGCCTCTCTTCGTTTAGATAAGCCTCTGCTGATTCTTGAGACATACCCTCTACTTGAGACTCATATCCCTTTACAAACTCATCAAGGTATCTACCTAACTCAGAACGCTTGTTGACCACCTTTGCAACAGATGTAACCATCTGCTTTAAGCTACCCTGCAACTCAACATCTGTGCCCACCTTGTTAAATAACACAGCGTGGAAAACTTCATGAGGAACAGTTGTGTTGACTGCCTTGTCTAAGTTTATATGTATGGTGTTTGTACTAGAGTCAAACCCACCTCTACCTGTCTTTCCTGTAGCGTTCTGATAGCTGTCCTGCGTATCATGTAATATAATCTTAGTGTTAGGCAATATATTTGCAATCGCAGATATAGCTTTTGATGCTCTGTCTGTTACATCGGCTACCCTGTCTATGTTTTTTTGGTCTCTAGGTGCTTCAGTCGTTCCCTCACTTCGGAAAAAGTTTCTACCCAATTCAATAAACCCTGTAGTGTCTAACTTTCTCTTTGGCGTAAGAGCAGCCTCTGTAGGAGCAGCCTCTGTAGGAGCAGCCTCTGTTGGTGCTGCTTCAGTTGGAGCAGCCTCAGTAGGAGCAGCCTCAGTCTCCTTCTTGATGACAGACAAGTCTGTCTGCTGATCAGCCTCCCTTAGTTTTCTTGTAGTAGATATTTCTTTTATCTCCTTTGTTATCTCCCTGCGAACCTCAGAGTATGCTACTTTCAAAGCATCAGTAGCACCTAGCTTCTTATCCGCTGCAATAAGTTCAGCCAACCTAGCCTCAACCTCCGAGTCTTTAGTTGGCTTATCTTTGTTGTACTCATCTACATTCAGTATCTCCCTTGCTTCGGTTCTTGCCGATATATTGTTTTTAATAATCTCGGCATCCTCTTTTGTTATCTTGCCTTTTTTCTCTTGCTCGTTAACCCAATTAGACATCCTAGAACCCGAAGCATTCTCTGTTAAAACAAAGTCTAGGTTCTTTAATCTCTTAATAAGTTTTTGCTCTTTTATGTTGGTCATGTCAAGAACCCTATTGGCAACCAAATTTGGAAGTTTTTGACCCAATGATGCTAACATCTCGTTCTCTATCTCTTTGATAGTAAACTCTCCATCAGCAACCAACTGTGCTGATGCTTCGCCAAGACCCTCTATTATTGGGTCAAGTATTGCTGTTTCAGCAATATCCCCAAGTACACGCTGCGCTTTTGTGGCATACTTAGCCTGACCAAATATTCTACCTGCATACTTATTACCAAAATACTCCACCAATGTAATAGGTAGACCTCTTTTTATACCCCTCTCTGAACCTTCTTGCCAAACTTTAGGGTCTAATAAAGCCTTCTCTACATTCAGAGGGTCAGATTGATCGCCATGAAGTTTCTCCATAGTCTCTAACATAGCATTTCCGTATTCAACAGCAAACTGTGTTGCGTTAGAAATAGTATTAATGCTCTTTAAAGAACCTTTCCCTATTGATAATAGACCACCTACCACCTTTCCTTGAGGAGGTAACGGAGTAAGTTTTTTAGCATCTTTGGCGATCTGCCTCGCTATCGTAGGACCTGCTATTATGGGTGCAAGTTCAGATGCTATAGGTAGCATCTGTGCAAGTGAGTTGCCAACCAATGCTCCTATAAATTCAACAGGTCTATTTCTTAACGATCTGAAGTATTCCCACTGACCTTGCGCCCTTCTATTAGTTACATCCCCAACGCTAAACTTTCCTGAGTTGGCATCCCTAATATGGTCTGCTATTTCTTTTGCCAACTCAGGCTCTGTAAGATTTAAAGTATTAAGGTCAACCATACCTACAGCAGCAGGGAGGATGGATACTATGGCATTACCCCTAGCTAATCCTGTGTTCCATGAGTTCTTCCATGCATCACGCCCATACACTATATCGCCCTTTGTTTGTTTGTCGTACATTTCATCTAAAAACGGTAGAGCCTCTATGTCGTATAGCTTTGACATTTGGTCTTTCTGATACAGCAGGCTTGCTACTGTTTGCGTTATTACATCACGAGTTTCTTTAAGTACAGGATTGTCAGTCTCAAAGTCTAGGACTTCATCTAACTCCACACCTAAAAACTCCATAGATAGATTCTGTAGTTGGTTTATATCTTTTGCAAACTTAGCATCAAACTCTAAAAACTTCTCATTGATTGCATCATATTCTCTTCTTTTTATAACATCAAACTGAGTTCTAAGGTTTTCATACTCTTTATCGAATAGAATGTTCCTTATGTTTTTGTTATCTTCCCTTAGTTCGTCATATATGTCACTAGCATCTGCACGCTTAACATTGTCGGTATACATGTTTTCAAACCAATCAAGTTCTTCTTTAGATATTTCCAAGCCTTTTTTAACTAGGTATGCTCTTAGATCATCAGGCTTTCTTAAAGGAAGGTCTGTATAGAGTCTTTTTTTATTACCTTCATACCTGTTTTGCATATCTCGATATGTAATATAATCCATATCTTTACCTGCAAAGAAGTCCATACCCATCCTCTCAACCTCAGTCAAGTATGTCTTTGGCTTTCGTGCATTAATGTCAATGAATGCCTTTAAATCCTGTGGCATCGTATCTGCATTGACATATAAAGGGTTAATAGGGATGTTTAAAGATTGCCCATTCTTTGCAGTGGCTTTTATATAATCCTCTGTAGCACCTTTTTCAAATATAAACCCATACTTTGAATACTTGGATTTTAAATCCTTTAGAGCATTTTCAGGAGTCTGTCCTAAATACTGACTCATGTCAGCATTAATATTTTTTATATACTCCTCATCCCTTCTCAACTCCTCCCTCTCCATCATCAAGGCAGACTGTCTTTGAAACTCTTCCTCGAACTCTTTCTTTTTTCTTTCTTTCAATACAGGGTCTGCTGCTGCTCTCATTCCCTCCTCCTCGATGCCTTCGATTATAGGCTTTGCTTCAAGTTCGGCAACCTCTTTTGTATCAGACTCAAACTTAAGGATAGGGCTTTCGGCTGCTCGCCTTCTTGCTTCTTCTATAAATTCCTGCTTTGCTTTCTCTTCCTCTGCTAGCTGCTGCCTTCTTGCAGCAGTCTTTCCTGCTTCTCTCTCCATTGCTTCAGGAACAGTCTCAAAATCTGTAAGGCTAAGATCAACTTTAGGGATGCCTGTAGCACCCTTCCAAGACCCCTCTGCAAAACGCTGTGCCTCCTCTTCTGTATCAAAGAAGAACATCTCATCACGCTTCTTTGCCTCCTCAAATGCAGCATCTGAGTCTAACTCCATCCATGTCTCAGGGTTTCTATTATAGTTGCTTGGGTCTTTAGGGAATAGTGTAGGATAAACTATAAACTTGCCATCAGCTTCTGCTGATTCCATTAGAACAGTAGATTCAGAACCATCAGGGTTTAGCCTTGATGTCTTACGGAGGTTTTTAGCCTTTGCAATATTTGCAGCTTTTTTATTTGTTTTCTCATCGAATAATCCACCCAATAAAGCAGTCTCTCTTTCTTCCTCTGATAATGACACCACATCCTCTTCGGGAGAAGTGGAAGGTAATTCCTCTTCTTTTTTTTTAACACCTAATAAAGAGGCATAAGACATGAAGTCTTCTTCATCTTTAAACACCCCTTCAGGAGTTAGGGCGTATACTTGATCAAGACCTTCTGCCTCTATAAACTCACTTAATTGATTGACATCCTTAAACGCCCCTGAAGGCATCATTGCTAATAAATCGTTTAAATCTTCGTTCATCTCTTTTTTAGTATAAGGTGTTTTATTTTATTTTTTATACTTTAATTTATATTCGTCATATGATCGTCCTGTTTTCTCAAACCATTCTGTGAATGAGGGTGTTGAAGTATTAAACATCCTGCCTACTTCCTGCAAGTATTGTCCCTTAAAGGCTCTTTTACTGTCTATCAAACTCCTTTCTTTTTGATATGCTTCTGCCTGTTGCATTATATAAGCAGCATACTGCGTCTGATCATCCTCTGCCATTTTTGCTATCATTTCAGAAATGGCTCTCATCGCTACATCCTCTAAGTCTTGAGCAGACGAGATATCTACATCTTCTAATAATTCATCTACATCTGCTTTTTCGCTTTTTTTAGATCTTAGTATACTGTTTAAATAAGACTCTAAATCATTCTTACTTTTTACACCAAGAATATCGGCTGTTATTTTTTCCTTGTATTTATCTAATGAACTTCCTTGAGGGTTGTACTTACTTACAATAGGGCTTCTTGGGTCAGGAACATCTCCACCTGTTTGAATATACGGTTGGTTTATAGGCATAACCTTACCTGTCATCCCTGCCAAAAACTGAGTAGTCCAACCTTTTTGACCGAAAGAATTACCTGATTGATCAAAGAATGGATAGTTTATAGGAGTGCCATCAGAAAATTTACCATAGACACCACTGTCATCATTGTCTAGTATTATATATGGTTTACCTTTTCGGATAGCCTCTGCATTATATGCAGCTTCAAATAGCCTAAGATTCTCCTCTACTTCTGTATCATCTTTAGCACCTGAGAATATTTTACTTGCATATTCTTGAAGTGTAGGATTGATGAACCCTTCATTTCCTTTAGACCCATCAGCTACTTTAGGTATTGGTCTTCTTGATGTAGCTTTTTCTGTAACACTCTTGTCAGTTGCTGTCCTTACAAGAACCCTCATCTTATCCATGAAAACCTTGTCTTGTTCTTCAGTGGTTCTTATATCAGTTCCTTGAGCAAATATAAAGTTTCCATAGGCTTGATTTTCAAATTGTTTAAGGTTTGTGGTAACATCATACCCCTCTGCCTCAAGAAAGTCAACAAGAAAAGAGCCTGTGTTTATAGGATTCGCTAATGCTTTTATTTTAGCCTCTTCAGCTTCTAAATACATACTTGCGTAGCTTCTAAATTCTTCTGCCTCTGATCCTGAAACCCCAAACTTTTCTTTCAACTGAGAATTAGAGTAGTTATTGACTTCTGTTATAGTCAATCCCATGCCACCTGCTTTTACTGCCTCGTGAAACTTAGACTCTGTTAGCTTACCGAAACTATTAGCAATGCTTTGAGCACTGCCGACAGCATCAAAAATACCAATGTTAGAATTGGTAAGTAGTTCTAGCTGCTTCACTGTGTATGAATTTTTGGTTACCTGCTTACCATCAACAATGTCGTATTCAACAGCATTTATATTGCCTTGCATATCTATGATTGGCATTAAGTTGTCGAATTTATTTAACCCCTCTATAGTCATCAGCTGCCCCTTTGTTAGATTTGAAATCTTAGGACTTCCTGATGCAATATCATCCTCTATCTCCTTTCCCCTTGCGTTGTATGTCTTTAATAGGTTGTAAAATTTCTCTGTTTGATTAGTTGTGTTTTGAGTTAAAAACATGGCATCATTGTAGTTAATCAATCCTGCCTGCATATTCTTGTTAACTATAGTATGCCACTCCTGCCCTGATTGAGCCAAGTTAAAGCTAAACTTATCATTACCTGTTATACCACCCAATGGGTTGTCTTGGATGAACTCCATCTGCTCATCCATAGTCTTCTTGATCTCTGCCTTCTTACTCTCTCTCGCAGCCACCTGACCTTCCAACATATCGGTAAAGTTCCTACCGACTTCAGACCAATCTACATATGTGATCGGCTGCCTTTCCCCATACTTATAGAATGTCTTAGCCATAATTAATTACCTTGATTGTTTTGGTTGTATTGTTGGTTGAATAGACTCATCATCATCATATTTTTCATATATGTATCAGCAGGGTTTGTACCACCATACAAAGCAAATGGGTTATATGCATCTGTAAATGCTTTTCTATCAAATAGAATTTGCTGTTGAACAGGGTTTAATCCTCTTCTAAATTGCCTAAACTCTTTAGGACTTAGGTTGCCGATATTGGGCAGTTCTACAATATTCCCACCCCCCATTGGATTTATATCTACATCTCTGCCGAGAATATTTTTAGCTTTTATATCTTGAAATTTAGCTAAATCTTCTTTAGACAACCCTTCTAGTCCTGCTTCAGCTAATGCTGCCTGCTGTGCCCCTAAGTCCTGTGGGAATAAAGGAGCAAGCATCATAGCCTGCTGCCCCAACTGACCTATGCCTGCTGAGATACCCTTCAATGCCTCCTGCCTTGCTTGTGCTGCTTGACCTGCTGCCATCTGTGCCCCTTTGGCTTCCTCTAAATCTAATTGAAATCCCATGTCTGCAAGTCTACTCTCTTCTGCTGCTGTCATCCTTTGTAGGTTATACAATTCTTGCCCCATTTGGGCACGAACCTGTCCTTGACCTTGCTGCTGTGCCAACTGAACACGACCTGCTGTAGCTGCTGCTCCACGCTGTGAGCCTTCCGTTCCTGCCTGTAAAGCTGCTTGACCCTGTTGAAGTAACGCCTCTCGCTGTAACTCATAGCCTTCTTTTGGAATACCAAGAGATTCATAGACATTCACATCTAATCGCTTACGAGCCTCTGCCATAGACTTGGCTGCTGCTGCGTTAGCTTCTTTCATTGCTCTCTTTTGCTTTACAGCCTGCCCGATAGACATACCTGTAGTTATACCTGTTGCTGCTACACTTGTTATTGCTGCTGCTGTTGCAAATCCCATGTTATATTACTTTTATCATTTCAGAATTATAGGTGTCTCCTTTAATGTATCCAAACTCTTTATACACCTCTATAAGTGGCGTGTTTTTAATTAGTGCATATATGTACTTGCTACCTGATTTTTCGCATACATCACTAAGGCTTCCTATCAATAATCTTATAGCCTCCTTTCTTGTCGGCTTCTTTCTATATGTCCTACTAGATATAATCCAATCAACCCAAGAAACTGCTGAGTTTGTCATGTATATAAATCCTGCACACACAGGAACATCTCCATCCAAAACCATTAAACCATTTATTCCATTATTAGGCAAGAAGTCTTTAGAGGGTGCTTCCCAATTCCACTCCTTCCACCATCCAAGCAGAATCTCTTCGTAATCTTTATCTATTAACGGTCTTACTACTAGTGACATAATATACAAATATAGCCAAAATTAAGGAAATGATTTCATTACTTCCGATCTCAACACAAATAATTCCACATATTCATTATATGTATTGTTTGACATATTCGCTACCATATAGTGTCCTAACATACCAAAGTCTTCGGCAGCAGGGTCTTTCATATATAAGAAATACTCTGTGTTTGATGGTATAGCTGCACCACCATTTTGTGCTACAATGTTGTTTGTTGGTACAGTTAGGTCGATATTTATTTGAGTTATCTTGCCAACAAGGATAGGCGTATATGTCGGTGCTTGAGCATAGAACAGGTAATCGCCTATGCTCATCTGACTGCCTAAGTTTACAGACACAGCAAAGTCAACGCTTGCAAATGTATCAGGACCGATTGCATAGTTAAGCACATTGGTACTTGTAGCGATACCACTCAAAGTCCTTAACTCCCAAGTCTGCTCATTGATGACCGTATTGTTTAATCTAATAAAGCTAAAGAATGAACCCTCCTTCTTCTCGAAGTATGAATCCAATACCTGCCCATTTAAGTCCGTATAGTCCGATTCAAGGTCTACATCCCAAGCATGAGTACCTTCAATATTCAAAGTCTTAAACAGCTTACTGTCTAACACCTGCTCATTGAATACGGTCTTTACCTCAGATGGAGACGACACCCCATAAAACTCGTTTCTCGTAGCATTTACATTGTGTCTATACAGGTTGCCACCTTTGAATGTATAGAAATATTGATTCATGCCTATCATGTAGTCAGGCTCGAAGCTATAGAATGATGGGAAACCTTGAAATCCCTCGCTATATACAACTGTGTTCGTAGGCATATTATGGACAAATTGTTAGTGAAGTAATAACACCATTGGCATCAACAGTCATAAGCTGCTTGTTCGATGGTGGATTGATAGTGTAGTTTCCTGCACCCACCTTATTCTCTCCATAGGCATCAGTGAATATAAAGTCTCCCACAGATGGCTCTCCAAAAGATACCTTATCAAATGGTGCGTTGTAGTATGACAATGGAAATGCAGTCTCTGCACAATCACTTATTGTGGTTGCAGGAACTGCTGTAAGTAACACAGGACACTTAACCTCTATATCCCAATCCGATGAATCACAAGCCGAGTGAACCTCTATATCTAAGATATTTCCATATGCAATGGTCTTTGGTACTACCATCATATAGAATCCTGTATAAACATCAAGCACCACATCCGTTGGTTGTATCTGTAGGGTTGTACTTCCACCTGTAGGGTAGAAGTTTCCACCTGTATAGTCGTAGTTTGGACTCGTTACATTTATGGTAGACACACCAAAGTTAGCATCACAAGTTCCTGTAGAACCTGTCACTCCTGTATATGTAAACCCATTGGTGCTATTCCCCGATGCTGCATAATATATAGTCGCACCCGAAACTCCTACCAACTCATTATAGTACACAGCGTTCTGCTCCACCCTAATACCATCAGGGATATTCGCACTTTGGAAATGTATAAGTATTGCACCAACATCTGTTCCTGTGTCTGCCCTTAGTCTGTACAACCCATCATTGGTTATACCCGAAACACTTGTTGTTCCATCACAGGCAAGATTGCAACTCTGACACGCAACAGGAGGAAGTAGACTACAACTAACCTGCTCACGAACTATAGTTCCATCAGAATAGAATCCATCTGCCGAGCATACGGTCAAGTCAGCATCATCGAATACTGCTGTTGAATTTGCAAGTGTACTTCCGTTTATATAATAAGTTGCCATAATTTAATTTTAAGCTGAACATCCACAATTCTGCCAAGCAATCTGTGTATTTGGTGGCAGTGCAGTAGGTAATCCACCTGCACAAATAAGTGCTGAACCTCTAGGTGGAATAGATAAATTTACTAAATCTCCACTACAATTTGTATAAGATACAATTATAACAAAAGGATTCGTATGTGTAATTTGATATGTATTACACGCATCATTACAGGTTGTTATACTTAATATCGTGTTGACTGTATCGGTAGCTGCATCCATGCTATACGAAACAATCTCAAAGGTACAATCAGCAGGATGACCTGTAAGTGTTACAAAGCTACCCACATCTACACCAACTGTAGAAGGTATAACCTCTGATACAACCACTCCATCTAATCTACACTGATAAGCCAATAGGTTACTTGTACATAGACAAGATGTCTTAGCTATCGTAATAGCTGCAGGTATGGTTATGATCCTCTTCAAGCACACATCTGTTAATACCTCAAGTGGGTCTAACTCTAGCGTTATTAATTTATCATCACAATCTACATATGTCAAAGATTGTGCAACCCCATCTGTATTTGTTAGCGTATAGCTATTACAATCATCGTAGCAGCTATTTGTTGACTCTAACCACTCATCCATGTCATCCGTTGCTGCAAGCGTTGTATTTGCAACCACTTGGAATATGCAATCAGGATAACCAACAAGGGTAATAAAGTCTCCAAGTTCCACATCCTTAATAGTTCTTGGAACAATCTCATCATTCACCGTACCATCTTCTCTACATTCTCTCGCTACAAAGTTTTCTCCTGTCACACAATTACAGCAAGCATCTGCTGCCACACTCCTATCGTAACATAAATCAACAATCGTGGGGTTTTGGTATATGTATATTAGGTATAGATAGTTCCCTGTGCTTGGCATTGCAAAGTCTGCACTAAATAATGGTGCTGCTCCAACTGTAGGTGCTGCTACCGTTGCTGCTGCAAGTAAAGCATCAATATCCGTAGGGTTGTTTGAGTATAGCGTGTTGCTTCTCAAGTATCTAAACTCATCTATATTTAGCGTAAAGTCAAAGGTGTCTATTGGTGGTATCTTATTCGACCTAATAGTAACCGTTGCTGTATCTGTAGGTACAAACGCACCACCCTGCTGCCCTGTTATTGTGTCATACTGCGATACAAGGGGAACTGCTGTTCCCGATGCGAACTCAACCTGCGTACTATGCAATGGAGAGATATATGTGCCATCAACCCAACGATACTCATTGTGGATAAACTGACCTGCATCAACATCATTTGTTACACATACCTGTATAACTGTCAACTCTGCTGCATCAGGACAGCTAACCGTAATAGACACAACCGTATCTGCCGATGCAGTTATTGTTATGTCTGTAGTTGTTACATCTACCTTGTCTTTATCTACAACAAAGCTACCCGATTGTGCAGCAGCACCCGAAGTGTATGGAGTTGAATCGTATACTGCATCAACCACCACATCGCCACCACTAACTACCGAGAATGTTACGGTAACATCACCAACAAGATTGCCTAACTCGTAGCAGAAATTTATAGGAGAACCTGCTGCTACCGTAAAGACCTTCTCTGTTGTACATTCAAAACATATATCTTCTGTTGGTGTCTCTATATCCGATACACCTAAAACATATTCATTATAGAATGGGTCATAGCCACCAAGTTTTTGCTTAGAGAAATCTTCTATAAACTTATCCCTAAAGAAACTTCTCATACCCATGTTAGATATTACAGCCAACTGCTCATTACCATATGAACTACCTTTTAGTTGTATTATTGCACCCCTTTTTGCATCTGTAAAGAACTTATCATACCCCCACTTAGCATAACTCTCAGGGTTAAAACTAATACCATACTCCTCAGACCTTGCTACCTGTGTACCTAATACTTGGGGAACAGATGAAATTACTCCACCACCTGTGCTATCGCTGATCAAGTTCTTCCCTGCAAGTACATATGAAATCTTATCCTCTTGTAGAACAAGGATGTCCGTCTGTCTTCCATCTAACTTCATAATATACCCAAAGTCATCTTCTAATGGCTTAAAGTTTAGTAAGCCAAGATTAAACTCATTGAGTTTATTAACATTGGTCTCATCGTTATACACACCACTATAGGTCAAATCAGCAAATCTATGTGCCTCCTTGAAGTCTTGAGCCAATGTAGTAGTTGTCCTGTTACCAAACTCTAGTGGTTTACCTACAATAGAATCCCTAACCTTGTAACTTTCAACTCCATTACCAAAGGTATAGCAATTAAAAAAGGCTGTATCTATTATTGCCGATTGTGAAGCTGATTGATTCTGTACATTGCCCTCATGGAATCCACCTGTAATTGCGTATGATGTCGATGACTCATACCATAAATCAGGTAAAGCATCCTGTGGCTCTGTTTCAAACACAAGCAAGTTATTCCTTCTTGTTATGATAACTCTACCTTCAACACTTGAATTTAATTTATCTCTAATACCACAGGCTCTTGTTCCTGTTATTACAAGTTGAAGTTTATCATTGTTGAATCTAAGAAATTGAAGATTGTTAGTTCCTGTAGATGGTATCACAGCATCTAACATAGCCTCCTCAGTACCATAAACTGCTTGGTCTATTATGGTGTCAGTAAATACACAATTAGGAGGGGTGTTTCCACATCCTGCATTAGCATACCCTTGAGCATTTATTATGTCTATCACATTATCTCCTACAAAGAAATCGTATAGATTATCATAATCTTCCGATGCAGTAAGAACAACATCAAATTCAAATTCTCTTAGTTCACACGCACCTGCTCCACAACCACTTCCCCCTTCTCTAAATGTTCTAAAATATAAATCTATTTGTGACCCCGTTGGTATTCGCTCGTCAAAGTATGTTGTACCATCGTATTCATTTACTGTTAGCTGTAGTTTTGGGTATTCTATTGTTCCCCATTTCCCTACAGTTATTTCTTGGAATCCCGAATCTGTCTGTGTATACTTATATAATACAGCAGAAAAATCATTTGACTTTACTTTAACATAAACGCCTGAAGGAACATACAACTCGTCTCCATCTTCATCGACAGGAGGAGGAGACAAAAAGTTTTCTTCTTTAGAACCCTTATCTAATATAGTTGTATAAGCACATCTATTTAATGCTCCATTTGTATCTGCCTTAACTATAAGTCTATCTCCAACTTCAACCTTCCTTGTGTTTTCTCCCTCAAGCAATAACCACTCGGAATCAGATTGTGTATCATTAAAGAATATATTAGAATATATAGTCTCATAATTTTCCTTATCAGGCTTGATTACAAACTTATATCTTGATGCCCAATATGGAGCAATCTGTGTGTTAGGTATCGTTACTCTAATCTTATTTTGTAAATCAGAGTTTGAGCAAGGAACATGAATGTTATTTGTCGCACTAACTAAAGCTGTAGTTGAACGATTGTATTCATCCATATATACAATACCGACCTCATATCCTCTATTACTATGTAAACTTTTTGGAGAACCTGTCTCAACAAATTGAATTTCAGAAGCAATAATACCATAATACTCATACACATTAAATGTTGGTGTAAGAATATCATCAACAAACCTCATAGCAGGTAGCTGCAATCCTATTACAGTAGAAGATGCGCTAGATATAATAGATATTGGCTCATTAACTGTCGTAATACCACTCTGATATTTTGTTAGAGAATCTAAATTAGTTGGTATGGAACAATTAAATACATCTGTAAATGTAGTTCCATTACACGCATTATTAACTGTTTGTATATTTGCTGCTGTACCTATTTTTTCTATAAAATCCGTATCATTAGCTAACTCAAAAACACTATTAAAGTTTTGTTGTAATGTGTATATAAAGTTTATTTCTATAGTTGTAGTGGTTTGAGCAGGAGGAGGTGTGTCTCCTGTAAATGTACTATGAGAAAACCTAATAGTTATTGAGAGTAAAGAACCTATTTTTAATTCAACTCCATCTAAATCTATATTTAAAATAGAGTCAGATATGTTTTGTGTTCCATTTATACTATATGTTCCTATAGATGTAGTTCCATCAATATCAAGACTGCCTACTTCGTTTGCAACAAGTTCAGTAACATACTCTAACTTAGTAGCATTGCCTGCAACATCAACTAAGTCATATCCTTCAACATAGTTACCATACACCAAACGATTACCCATAATCGTCTGTGCCTGTGCCAATCTTGGTACATTGTCATATAACCTAAGTATCTCGCTATCAGGCAGTACCGTAAATATTTTGCTGTTACTAAATGTAAATGTATAGTCTGTGTTGTCGACCAATCCTAACTCATCCTTATCAAGTTCCTCAATAACCTTGATGATTCCTGTGTTCATATCCTTGAACAACAACTCTATACTCTTAACTAAAAATCCACCTGCGTTGTATGTGATAATACAAGCATTAGTAATATTTGCCATTCCTTCATTTAAGAAAGCATCAGTTGTAAACTTGAATACATTTGGTATAAATGAAGGCTCAGAAAACTGAGATGTAGCTGAATACTCTCCATCCTCGTATCTATATCTATATGCAAACGACACAAACCTTTCTTCAAGGAAGTTGTTTTGAGTAGATGTCTCTACGGATTGAATGGTTGGAGAATTTGTAGGTGGTCTTTTTAAAACCAACAACTGCTCTGCTGTAATACCATCAGTAGAGGTAACATTGACAGGTTGAGCATAAGCCTTAGTTACATTTATTTTTCTTGGTGGATTTAGATTGTCCGTAAAAAACAACAGGTCATCAACCAAGTCTACTCCTGTGATTAGATACTGCTCATCAAAGTTTAATGTTGTATTAACACCACCACCATCATCTATAGATACCACATGATATGTAAGGGCAGATGTTTTAGTGTCAAACGACACTATCATATCTATCTTACCTGTATTACTCGAAATAAAATTATTGTCGTGAATAAACCAATAGATAGTCTCTGCCTCCCCATCCTCATATGCACCTATACATCTTGCATTAGCAGATAGTTCTACTCCATCAAACATCAGAGTAGTTAACTTGGCGTTACCTTTTACATTAGATACAGCACCTATCTCGGAGTTGGTTTCTTCTGAACCAATCCTAATATTTATTGCATCAATGTATTCTCCGTTACGAATAAGGCGTTGGTCGGTGTCCTTATTCATTTTACCTAATACAAAATTTCTTTGATAATTTGCCATACTACTTTAGCCACTTGTTTTGACCTCTAAGATTCATAAGAAGTCTACTAGGATGTATATTGCTCAATCTTATCTTTGCGTTTCTTAGGAGTGCTGTCTTTCTTCTCCTTGCTCTGTTTACCACATACTCCTGTACACCAAGTTTAGAGTTGAGGATTGCATACTCAATGTACGCATAGATATAATCCTCGAATAATTTATTTACAGTTATCTTAGAGTTGTCTCCACTTTCCATGCCATCAGATACATACTCAAGCACACACAATTCTCCTGCCATTCCTGACGAGAAGTTTATCACACCACCTTTTCTATCAATGCTAAAGGTTGGATTTATGTTTGCAGTCTCTGTGTTTAGTCCAAATCTTGAACCGAGAGTATAATCAAAGTACCAACACCCATCGTAGCAATACCCTTCCATCCCATCAAACTGACTATTTTGATTTAGGTATATAGATTTCTTTTGACCTGTAACCCTATCTAAGTCAAGTTTTGATTCTTCGGGTTTAAGTACATTGCCATCCTCATCAAATAATATATTACAATCATTATCTTGTAGGTAGGCATCACTCCAATTAGTCTGTATGTTTTCACTTAATGGATATAGTGTTCCATTTTTATACATAGATATTCTAACCCAATTCACATAATCGGGAGGTAAGATAAACCTAAGATTATCACATACATCTAATTCCAAAATCTTTACCTCCTTAAAGGCATCGTAGTTCAACTCCTGTATTCCCCTCTTTGCATGGAATAGAATCTTATATCTTGGCTCGTTATTAACAAGGCTATGGTTTCCTTGATACATCAACATGAAGTTGTTGACAATATCAAACAAACTGACATATTGGTATGAACCCCAATTAGAATCTGTAGGTGCTACACCCCCATTCTCGTAATATTGATATGCACTTATATATGCCATTACTTATTATTTTAGTTCGTTACTATCAATCTGTTCTTCTGCCTGTGCAAATTGTACCGTTTGAATCTCTCTGATACTCATACCTGCGTATTGCAGAATCTTATTTACCAAGTTATTCTCATCATCCAAAGGAAGTTCAAAGTCTTGGAAGTCAGGTTGTGATTGATCAAATGATGGCTCTCCACCTGATAGAGACACATATGTCCACTTAGGGTCTTTAGGGTATCTAATATACTGCGCCCTTACATCGCCCTGCGTATTTATGGTATTAGGGTATAGATAGATAAAGTTTCCTTCTTGACTATACGCAGGGAACAAATCCGTTGGACTCGTTAATAAAGAGTTGGTAAGCATAGTAATGTTCTTGTTAGAAACATTCTCTGCTTCTGCTTTTGATGTAACCACTATAACCTTATTAATAAAATAATAGTCCTCTCCTGTTGTTGTTGGAGATGGTAAGAAGAACTTGTTTGCTGCATCGTGTGTCAAGTCTTTTTCTAAGGAGAAGTAATCTATAACCTCTTCCATTCCCTTCTTAATATCAGCGTACCCTGTTCCCGACTGCCTTGCGTTTTCTTTATTTACATAGTAGTTATATGTCGTAAAGTAGTCCTCGAATATATCCATCTGTGCCTGCTTTGCAAACAAGTTAAAATCTGATGGAGAAATATATCCATAGTTGTTCTTATTGAGTATAGCCAATACTGTATTTCTTACAGAGTTTATCATATACTAAGTCTTTGTACAAAGATAAACAAAAAAAAGAAGTGAGTTTCTGAGAACTCACTTCAAAAAAAAAAGAAAATATGTTTATAAAAGATTATTTAATCTTCTTCTCTAAGAACTCAAGGACTTCAACGCCCTCATCACTCTTAAAGTAAGATGCCAAAAAGTTTATGGTGTCCTCTCCAAACGGAACTGCCACCAACCTTTTCTTATTATCCTTTAGGTTATAGTGTACATCTCTTCCATTGTTACGGATTGAGATTAATCTCTCATCCACAAACTTATTAATCTTTGACACTAGCTGTAACTCAGGATTTGTTACTGCTGCCATAAAACCTTGTGCATCCCTCCTTGCATAAACCATTAAATCTCTACGCAATTCGGCAGTAGTCATATTAGCTACATTAGACGATAGCAATATTCTACCAACTGCTTCTGCCTGCTCGATTGTCAAATCTTTAGCTGTAGCCAAAGCATCAATCTCTTGTTCAAGGTAGCTTAATTCTTCTTTAGCATCCCTCTCATTATCTACCTCTTCAAACTTTTTACCGTTCATTGGGTGGTAGTAAAGAAACTCCTGTAATATTGGATTGTTCTTTGGAACTCTAAGGAATCCATCCTCAAAGATAATTGGCGTTATAATAGCATTGCCATCCTGCTCATCCTCAAAGATACTCTTTTGATTAGAGGCATACCTTAATACCCTGTTCTCATTCTTTGATTCATCAAAGTGCATCAACGGAGACCTTCTTGAGTTTCTAGATGGAAGGATAAATGTTAGAGGTGCTGCACCTCTTAGTAACCGATAGGTACGGTCTTTTATTTCTCTTTTCATTTGAATTTAATTTAATTTAAAAAGGATTAGGAGTGCCTCGAAAGACACTCCACCAATCCTGTCATTATTATAAAATCTGTAGTATAATCAATCTTACTCCTCGAATAAGAAGAAGTTGTTTGCACCCATAGTACATACACATCTTTCAGATAGGAAGTTTACTTCCATTGCATCTAAATCAGATGTAGCTGCACCACCTGCTGAACCTGTAATCCAAGTCTTCATCTTACGGTCTTCTGCTTGAGAAGCACGATAACGAATGTGTAGGAAAGGTCTCTTAGCGTTCTTACCAAGAACTTGGTCGTATACGCTTGTTGTACCTGCAGGTACTAATAGACCATTCACACGACCTGAACCTGCACCTGTAGGTAGTCCTCCACGCATAGTTGGGTCATTCAAGTATTTCCAATCAGACTTGTAGAAGTCATATCCTCTACGGAATCCTGTGAATCCTAGATTCAATGCCATCTGCTCATCGTTGTCAAACAATCCGTATGATGTACCACCAACACCGTAAGAGTTCTGTGCTGCTAACATATCATCAATGTCGAATCCGAAGTCTCTGTCAAGGAAGATTACATTCTCCTCGATAGCACCTTGCTTATCAAGACGAGAAATGATTGTGTCAAATTCTGCAAGGGATGCAGGATTACCACCTGCCCATACATTACCTCTGTTTTCTACTGTGTAGAAGATACCTTCAGAACCTTTATTACCTACATCTTCAGCACCCACTGTTGTTTGAGTTACAACACCCGAACCTGCTTCAGCAGGAACTGCCTCAATCATAGATGTCTCGATGTAATCCTCAAAGCGAAGACGAGTCTCATGCTCAGACTTCAAGTACCATAGGTAGCCTGTCGCTCCGTTCTCAGTTGTTACTTCTACCCAACCGATTTGAGCCATATCAGAACCATTAACAATATACTTATCTTTTAGGATAATTGGAGAGTTCTCGAAGATTTCATCATCAGCCTCTAGTGAGCCTGACATTCCGTTAGTTCCTTTCTTGAACTCAGAACCATAAACAAAGATAGTAACATCAGCGTTACCAACACCTGTACCTGCTTGAACAATACCTGCTGCTTCGTAGAATGCAATTTTTACAGTATTTGCACCCAAGTTTACTTCCGTAACGATACCTTTGTTAGAACCTGCTCCATCGTTTTGAACGACCATAACTGTCTGCCCTACTCTCAATGCGATACCGTTGTTAGCAGTGAACGCAGGAACACCTGTGTCATTAATTGTGAAGGTTACTTCAGCATCACCTGCTGTACCTATTGGATAACCAACATTGGTATATTTGATGTGAAGACGACCTTGCTCTGCCCACTTTACTAAGTCAGAGTTTGAAGGAATCTCTGCTCCCACCATACGAAGGAATGAAGAGATTGTACGATTACCATATCTTTCAAATTCTTTCTCATAAGTATCAGGTAGATACTGATTCAAGAAGTCGAAGTTAGTGATATAGTTCGTAGGTAAAGGCACTTGTTGTGCCGAAGGTTGCAACGCATATGTTGGCGTTGCTTGTAATGAACCTGCCATAACTTATTTTTTTTACTTTCGTTTACTTTTAATTTTTAAACCTCTTCCCGAACTGTCGCTTACGGAACGATATTGCGTTCCACCCTTCTTAGTGACTTCAGGTGCTTTTCTCTCATCCATTTGGATGTTTTTAATCTTGCGAGTAACATCCTCTGTTGCACTCGCTGCACCTTGCTCATAGAAGAACTTAGCAAACTTTTCAGGATTCATAGCTACAGCCAATGCCCTATGATAACCTGCTGCATCACTCATCATCCCACTGTCATCCAAATACTTTGCAATAAAGTTTTGTGGCGACAGTTGAGACTTCTTGATTTCATCAGCAGTAGAAGGTTTGTAGCTAATCGTGGTGTCTCCCAAATTGAAATCAAAACCTTTGAAATCGTTAAACACCTCGTTGGTTTTCTTCTCAAACCATTCACGCTTTCTTTTAACCTCCTCCTCATAAGTCTTAGACTGCTCTATATATTGTCGATAGGCTTCAATTTCTTGCTGCTCGCTTTCAGACTTTTGAACCATACTTGACTCAAGGGGTTCTTTATACATCTGCTTTTGCTCGTTGAAGAAACTTTTAGCCTTCTTAACAACCTTTTTCTTTGCCAACTTCTTTCTCTTGATGTCTTGCTCATCATCTAAGTCTTCATCATATGAAAACTCAGACATCATTAACTCTACATCTTCCATATCAAAGGCATCGCCATTTGCTATGTAGAACTCTTTTAGAAGTTGGTCGTCATCCATGCTATCAAAATCCCTGTTGAGTTTGATGTAGTCATCCATTCCCCTTCCTGTCTTTTGCTTATACTCGTAGTATGCAGCAAT
>Ga0102963_1000256_pt1 | contig 22769 bp, 54 predicted proteins | sample SalPon2_C_H2O_MG_2_FD_84522 | JGI IMG/M metagenome (GOLD analysis project Ga0102963, IMG submission 84522) | Salt pond water microbial communities from South San Francisco under conditions of wetland restoration - Salt Pond MetaG SF2_C_H2O_MG | ecosystem: Environmental > Aquatic > Non-marine... | reverse complement strand
GGCTTTCTTGCCTGTGCCACCTTTTTTATTTACTTTAGCGTAATAACCTAGCGACTTCTTTTTAGAAGGAGCGGGTGGCTTGCGTCTTTTAGTGGTTGCTTTTTTAATTGGCATCCTATCCTCCTTCTCCGTATCTTTTGGTATTACCCTTAATACCTAAAAAGTTAAAGTCACCACTTCTTCCTTTGGGAGGCGTGTATTCTCCACTTTCTCTTTTCCTTTTTGCTTCAGCTCTCTTTTTTGCCAATGCTGCTTGCTTTTTCTTACCAGCTTCAATTTTAGCTTTTCTTTTTCTAGCATAGTCAGTCATGCCATCTTCTCCAACGCGTGGGGTTTTTTTATCAGGATCAGGATCAGTTTTTTTCACAGGATTACTAGCTGTTCCGTAATTGCTGGGGGACCCCATGTTTAGCACAGCGGCGTCATTTTTAAATGCTCCTTCAGTATCTACTTCTTTAGACCCGGGGTTCATTTTAAATTGATTGTTAATTGCGTTTTTCATAATTTTAATATTTACGTTTTGTTTTACTTTCTTTTTTTGTTCCTAAACCGTCGTTGCCGCGGTTCTTTTTTACTGTTTTAAATTTTCTATCTTTGTGATCGTAATCTTTACCGGCCAGAGATCTACCCGCCTTCTTAGCAGCTCTACGTTTCTTTTGGCTATCTGCTCTTTTCTTCTTGCGAGCTGGTGAATTTGCATAGCGCAAATCTCGTTTAGCCTTAGCCGCTCGGGCTTTAAGGGTTAATTTCTGACTCATTATTCACAATCACATTTATCTTTACCGCAACTGCATCCCCGCAGCATTGACAAAGCTTTATTTCTATCATCAAAATCAAGTGCTGCTTTTAGAACAATTTTGTCCATAACATCATCTTGATTTTCTAACATTTGTTTTTGTAGGTTTATAACCATCTGCTCCAGATCATCTTTACCTCCTGTAAGAGAATCTATTTGAAGCTGTTTCTTTTCAATGTCGCTTTTAAGGGCGTTTACATCATCTGGCTTTGCACCAGTTATTGTGCTAACTACAAGTCCTATTGATGCGGCTAGGGTTCCTATAAGCATCATAACAACTTCTTTGTTCGTTTCTAGCACTGGGTATCGCATTAATATAAATACGATGGATATAATTAAAAGGAATATAAATAGGCTGCCTATATAATGGCGTATTTCTCTTGCTACTCCGTTTTTTGGTAATTTCACTTCCTTTTTTTTCTTTTGGTTGATTTTCTGCGTATCTGAGATGTTTTCCTACCCATGCCTACGCGTTTCTTCTCGGCTACTGCCCGTTTCTTTTCCGAGGGTGACATTTCACCCCAGGTCTTAACGGTTTTACCGGATACACGTTTTGAAGGTCGGCACTTCTTAGTACGTTTGTTTTTAGTAGAGCCGCAAGCATTACCTTTTTCGTCGGTCCACTTTTCTTTAAACCATCTTTTGAGCGCTAAACCTTTTTTAGTTTTTCTTACCGCCACTCTTATGTTTTGTTTGTACAGGGAAGCTAGCATATACAGAAGCCCCGGGGTGCTTTACAAATTTACCCGTATGCTTCATAAGCTTATAGCTGTTACCAGACTTCATCCAGTGATGCCCCGCAGGTGCTTTTACCCGTTTGTTAGCCATCTATAACTCCTCTCCCTATAAGTACATCTTTCTGAGTTACTTTACCATCTCCTGAAAGATCTGTAAGTTTTTTAAGAGGTGATCCGCAAGGTTTGCTATTGCCACTCATTCCTGCAGCACCTAAATTCTGTGGCCCTATTCCGTTTTTCATATTTTCTTTTTTATTTTATGAGTATGCTGTTATTTTAATTACCGGGGGATTAATCGCCGCAGGAGTCCAACTGCCGTGATAAGAAAAGTTTAGCTTGAAACCATAGGATGAACTGTAGGCGCACATCATAACCCGCATGGTTCTATTTGAAGTCCACGACCCTACCGACATGTTTGCGATGTCATCAGATCCACCTGTTATTCTTATTGCAGCATTAGCTATTATTTGCTGCTCGTATGTATTTTGTTGTAGTAATGTTTTTCTTGTAGCTAATATATCCGTACCATCAAGTTGAACTTTCCAAACGGGCGCTTGTTGCGTACCGCTGCCCGGATAAGCAGTTTGGCCTAAATATTCGTAATTAACAAGTGTAGATCCCGCGGGGGGAGTGTACGCGATGCTAGAACCCTCGGCTTCTACAAATGTAGCGTTACTAAAAGTTTGCGAGGTAGTTATATTAGGTACTGTTATATTCCCAGCTGAAGTGGTTATAGTTCTTCCGTCTGCGTAGTAAACAATCTGCTCTAGTATATTACCAAACGATGCATCTATTAAATTCTGCTTTACCTTAGTCCGACTCATTTCTTTTTACCTTTATTCTTTCTGCACTTAGCTATAGCCCCTGAGGCGTATGCCGATGGAAAAACATCATACCTAGCCTTTACGCTATAATAACAGCTGTCTTTATTAGACCCCGAGCGCCTTCTGCTTGATCTTCTTCTTGTACGTGCCATATTATTTTAATTATTGTTCGTATATATAATGTTTGTATTACACATATGTATTTGATAACCAAGTATATATGAAAGTCAATATATAAAATACCCCCATATTGATAATAAATGCATTGATTTGCTACTAATTTAGTGATCATTGTAACATTTTACTATTAATATGACAATGCCATTGTATTTATTGTCAGATCATTGCATTATTGTTAATAATTATAAGCTATCGTCACAATATTGTTAATAATTTATATGTTTTATTGTCACATATATACATATGTTACATAATACCTGTATATATTACAATTATACATTAATATTTTATAGTATTTACTTTTAGTATTATTATATTAACAATGTTTATTAATGTTTATTAATAATATGATGGTAATGTTTAAGATCTTTTAAACTATTGTTTATATATATTATAATATAGTGCAATATTTTCAAAATGTGACATTTTATATATTTAATATAAAAGTACACAACAATTATATATATAATGTGATAATATAAGTGTAATTAAAAAATATAAATACAATGTCAAATTTAAAACATCTTAAAACAAATCACTACAAAAGTAAACTACTAAAATATAAAAAAGTTAAATTTAATAATACAACTTACTTAGGTTTTAATATAAATGATTTGTTTACTTTAAAAGAATTTATAAAAGATAAAAACATTGTAGAATTTAACTTAAAAGGTTTAAGTTATATTAATAAAAATAACTTAAAAAGTACACTACAAAATATATAATAAAGTGATAATATAAATGTAAATAAAATAAATATGAAATATATAACTTATAAAATTAATAATGATTTCTTTGAATTAGATTATAATAATTATAAAGAAGAAGAAAAAGAAATGTTAAAATATATTAAAAATAATAATATAAAAGATTTTAAAAAATTAGAAAATAATAAAGATTATAAATATAATATATTTAAATAAAATAATAATAATATGAAAATGTTTAAAGTAACAAAAACTACACACTGGAATTGTAAAGGTAATAGAACTCACTATGTAAAATATATGCAAAGTGATAGTATTGAAAAAGTAATAAAACATTTCGGAACTGAAAATATATTAAAAGTTGAAGAATGTTAATATAAAATAAAGTAGAGGATTTGAGTAAACAATTTTCTGACACTACTATAAAAACTGTTGAATAAAATCAAAACTAAAAATAAAAATATGAAAATAGAATTAACACAAAAAGAAATAGATAGATTATATTTTGATCTTAAAGATTATGTAAAAGTATTATATAATGTTGATAGATTAAATGAATTAACTGAAAATGAAAAAGAAGAATCTAAAATTGAATTAAACTTAATAGAAAAATTTAGTAAATTATGATAGTAGTAATGAATCATAACGGAAAAGAATACGACTTCACAAGTTTAATATTAAAACAAATGAATGGTGAAATTACACGTAAAGACGTAGAAAAAGAAATTTATAAAATTAAAAATAAATAAAATGCAATTAACTAAACAAATGATCGACGACAAACTAAAACAAATTGCTACATTTGAAGAAAAGTATGGCGAATGTACTGCGTCGCGAGCAATGAAAAAATATTGTACAAATGAAAAGTACAGAGCAAATGTTGATGCATTTAATAAAGCAAGTATTGAAACAATTAAAAATTATTATAGATTATGAATAAAGACGATTTAGTATATGAATTTAACGACGATATGTGGTTAATGTACCACGATGGTACAATTGATAATGAAGATGATTTTTACGATCAAAAAAATATATGGATTGATAATCAAATAATATATACGTATGAATGTAAAAAAATATGCGATGCATTAGATTATGATATATTTGAAGATCATGATATATTTGGTAAAGCAAATAACTGGTCTCAAGCTGCATATGCTGCAATATATGATTTGCTAAACGATCACAATGATGCGTTAACTTATGATGGAATGAAAATACAAGAAGAAGAAGCAAATGCATAAAGTTTGGAGATTATATCTTATAGATAATAAAAGCATAACTGAAATAAGTAAAGAATTAAATATAACAAAAAATAAATTAAAATTAAAATACGGATTAAAATGAAAAAATTAGAAATGACTATTAGAATTATTGCATTAACTTTTATATTGCCAAGTATATTTGTAATTATGTATCACGGAATTTGGTTAAATAAGTTTACAACCTATAACATCGGCGGTGCAATATGAATTTAAAAAGAATTAAAGAATTAAGAAATGTTGCGCATGATGCACAAACTAAAATGGATCTTATAAGCAAAAGAATTATGCAAGGCGGTTTATCACTCGATCAACAAATATTACATCTTGATAACTTTACTGCAAATCAAACCAGACATATGCTCTGCAATGAAGAACTAATTAAATTATTAAAAAATGAATAACTGGATATTTTACGGAACAAACAAAGAAGGTATTAAAACAATACATTATATTAAACAATGCAAAAAACCTGAAATGACCGGTGAATATAAAGATATGATGAGAAGACTAGACTTTAATGAATATTATACAACTGGATATATGACAAATAAAGCTTGGAACGAAGAAAACCAATATATAAAAATAGCATGATAACAAAATGTACATATTGCAACGAACCATTGCAAGAAGAAGAAATAGAATTTTATAAATCAAACGTAGATGCAATGCCTTTGTGCACTGAATGCGGAATTAAATTATGGTAATATGAAAAAAGAAAGACAAATAGCAATACAAGATTTAGCTGAGCGAATAGCTCCTGTTGTCAGCGAACAAATACAAGAAACAATTGCATGGCAAACAGATGGACACGAATATGCTGAAAGTTTAGAGGGTGACGATTATATTAATTTTGCTTATCAAATACGCCATGAAATAATTAAAAATTTATTATGAAAAATACGTTACAAACTAATACACAAAGTGATAATATAAGTGAAGAAATTAATAATATGTTTCTTAAATTACAAATTGATGAATCTGAAAATATAACTTTATCTTATTTTCATTATTAGTAAAAAACAAAAATATAAATTAAATATTATGAATAAAAACACAAAACTAGAAAACTATTTAGAAATTAAACAAAAGCATGATAGAATGCAATCAATTGTTGACGTATTTGCTATTGACTACAACATTAAAGAGCTAAAGCCTTTACTTGATGATGGCTTTGATGGTAATGATATTATTGAATACTTTACCATAAGACTAATTGCTTACATTGAAAATAAATATGAACCAACAGAACAAACTAAAGAAGTCAGCAAATAAATACAATACACATTTTGCTATACACTCTTGTAAAAACATTAAAAGAATTGGCGAAAGTTGCATATTAAACAATAATTGCAAATACCCTAATTGTGACTCAAAATAAATAAATATGAAATATTGTAGATGTGGCAAAGTAATGCCACAAACAAGAATTGAACTTGGCTATAATAAATGTGTGCAATGCTCTGATACACAGTTATATAGCTACGTACCAATCATTGCAAACAAACAAGTATTAGAAGTACAAATTGTTGATCAAGCCACAAGTGCAAATGTTCACAGAGCTTGGCGACGCAAATAAAATATTAAAAGCACCGGAGGATTGCTGACGAGCGATATATACTAGTTATAAATGCAGGTCATGATCTGCGCCTCCGGCCACTGGGCGTGACGGGTAAGTGCTGACAAAGTTCGAAAGTACACTATCAGCAAACGGAGGTTCGACTCCTCCCACGTCCACTAAATTAAAATTATAATTGAAAAAAAAATGAATATTACAGAAATTGCAAATAGAATAGCTAACCTACACTACTCTGAAATCCCTGAAACTAAAGAAGATATAATATTTAGAAGGCAAGGAGTATTAAAGCTAAAAAAGCTTATAGAAAGCGAGTTAAAAAACTTCTCAAATTAAAATTATGACTAAAAAACAAATTGACTTAAGAATTGAATCAAAGCTGATTGGCAAAATGGCTAATCATAGATTAATGGTGCGTGATCTATTTAGAAAACGACACAAAGGTGCATTTCCAGAGTTAAACGTAAACCAATGTATGTACCATTTAAACGAGCTTAGAGTGTGGAAACGAATTGCTAAACTTATTGACCAAGCGAAGCAATCGAGAAAATACGGTGTGCCCAGCTCAATACCTTATGAAACTTATTATGCAAATGAATTAACTAAATAAATATATATGACACCAATAGAAAAACTACAAGAAAAATTAAACGTTAAAATTGATAAAAGTTATGAATACAGTGCATACGATCTTGAAGTAAGCACTTACATGACAGCAGACGGCTATGAAGTATATGTTATGAACAGTGAGCCATTTGAAAATAATTTTGATTGGGAAAACGACGTATTCTACTATCAGCCATCATTTGATGACGTTATGTCACGTATTATGGAATTAGACGCGGGCTCAAGAGTATACGTTGATGATATAGAAGAGTATATGCCTGATTATGAAATTGAAAGATGGATTAACGATAACGAAGATACAGATGACTAGCGAACAATTAGAAAAGCTTGCTCAGCTTATTGCTGACAAAGTTACTGATAAGCTTGAAGAGCTTTTTGAAGAAGAGCCACCTAAGCCATCATGGCCAATGACTCCTACAGAATTCTTCCATCATCAAGTAGACGGCTTTGGCAATATAAAGCATGTAAGTCGTAAAGATTTGCTATACACACAAATGCAACAACTTGACGAGCAAAGATCAAAATTATTAGAAGAAGAAAAATATGAATTATTAATTGAATTAGAAGAAATTTATGACAAACTTAAAAAAGAACATGACAAACTTTAAACCAATGCTGGCACACCCAGTATCCAAAACAATCGATTTTAATGAAACACTATTCATTCAACCAAAGCTGGACGGAGTTAGATGCTTTATTACAGCAGATGGCGCCTATAGCAGAAACGGTAAGCAATTCCACAATTGTAAACATATACTCACTGAGCTTAAACCACTTTTTGATGATAATCCTTATCTTATTCTTGATGGCGAGCTTTACAATCATAAGTTTAAAAGTAATTTCAACAAAATAATTTCTCTTGTGCGTAAACAAAAACCAACACAACAAGATAAATTTGAATCAGCAAGCTATTTGCAATTCCATTGCTACGATTTATTTTCAGATTATGTAGATCTTGAACCTGCGAATTCATTTTCTAATCTAAAGTTTATTGATCGTACTCTTGCTATTACAAGTCTTAAAAGTAAATACAAACTTAAGTTCACTCACGAGGTTGATACTAAAATTATTTACTCTGAGCACGAACTAAACAAACATCACAAACAAAACAAAGCAAACGGCTACGAAGGCTCTATGCTCAGACAAAACAAACCTTATGAACAAAAACGAAGTTACACATTACAAAAAGTTAAAGACTGGTCGGATACCGAGATCACAATCACTGATTATATTGAAGGCCGCGGCAAATTCAAAAACGGTCTGGGCAAATTCATCGGTGTTGATTCAGACGATCGAATAGTCGAAGTACCTTGGCCATCTTTAACAATACTTGATCGTCAAGGCATATGGCACAACAGAGCATCTTATATTGGCAAACAACTAACCTTCGAGTATTTCGAGCGTACACCATCTGGTGCATATCGTTTCCCTCGAGCTAAAGCAATGCGTAGTTATGAGTAAACTTATATGGCAATTATACAACGACAACTTAATTAGTGAAGAAGTAGCAAACAAATTATTAGATAAATTATATGAATAAACCAATTAAATTAACAGGCATGAACGGTAACACTATTAAATTTAAACCTTACCAAATTGGTAATATACCAAACAGCTTTGATAAACATAAAGATAAATACTTCAACAAAGGTGGTATAACTTATATTGAAGAAAAAATACATTGGTCAGATTCATTATGAAAATAAAAATAGGTAATAAAACAATTTTATGCACAAGACGAAAAGATCACAAAGATTTTTTATTTGAAAGAATTTTAGAATTAAGAGCTGAAATAATTCAAGAAGTACTTGTAGCCTCACGTGGCAAAAAAATGCCTGTAAAGCTGCTTAAGCACAAAGCAAAACTAATTAGAAAATACAGCAGACGACTAAAAATATTATCATGAGCGTACTTGGAAAACTTATTGTTGATTGTCCTAAATATGGCCACGACGAATTTTTAATTAATACACAAGTTGCTATACACGTTCAAGAAGCGGCTGTTGCTAATATATTAAAATATTTTTCAGACGAAGCTGTTATTGATTTTGAAGAAATATGTTAAAAAAAACATGGAGAATATGGGCTAAAGCTTTAGGCGAAAAGGCTGCTGATAATGCAGATGCAGTTGCTTTTGTAAGAACTTTATTAATAGCACAAGCTGTTATAACAAATTTATTAATATCTATAAACATTATAATTAACTGGTTATGAGCGCAATACAACAATACAAACATTATTTAAAGACAAACGTATTTAATGTACGTGATAAAATTAAAGCTGATAAGAAAATTAAAAAGAGAAAATGAAAAACTTTAACAAGAAAATATTTTCATTAAATATATCTTCTTTACAGAAAGTTAATTCACCTATTCCTCAAAAGTATTTTAATTTAGCTATAAATATTGCTAATAGTTTTTCAAAAGAATATTCATCAATTGGCGTTATGAATACCAATGATCTTATACAAGAAGCTTGTTATGCTTTATTAAAATCATGGAACAATATCAATTGGGAATATATTGATAGTATAGATGATGAATTAAATCGTAAAAAATCAATAACTAACTTTTTGAAAAAAAGTATTACAGGTTTAGTTAAAGATGAGATTAAGAAGAATATGGATGGCACTAAAAAGCCTATTAAAGGAATATGGGATAATGAAACTAAAACTCGCAGAACTGATGTATTTGGTTTTTTATCTATATTATTCCCAAATTGGTTTGATAATAATGTTTTAACTTTAATAGAAGATGAAGTTTATGATTATGATTATGAGCAGCTGGGTAATTACTTAGAAACATGGCTAGATAAGCATGAACCAAAATATAAAGACATGATTTTAATGTTATATGGCATAGACGATGTTTATTCTAAACCAAAGACTATATCTGAAATAGCAGTAAAATTCATGATGAAACCTGAAGCCGTTCGTAAGCAGAAGCAAAGATTAGTTAATCGACTAAAGCTTAATGAGCAGGCGCTCAACGAGTTGTCTTATTTTGTAGTGACACATGGGATTAAGTCGTCTTCGCAGGTTTACGATTATGCAGCAAATAATTTAAAAATTTATGCAGATTAGAGTCACTTTTGACTAAAATTGCACTATATTATATATACCTTATGAATACATTTAAAAGTAAACTTAAACTAGTGAATGATAATGTTGACACATTATCTTATATAAGACATTCTAATGATGCTATAAATATAAGCACAGATCTTAAGATGAAAGAAGGCAATTACAATATAAATAACAATAAGGCTGTTTCTTCATCTAAAGATATTAATTTATCATTTGATAGGCTTACAGGTAAAGGTGTTAATGTTAGCACTAAAATTGTAAATGATTATGATAGCATTGATAATCCAGATGATGTTAATACTGGTTTTGCTAAATTAGAAAGCTGCTACAAACGCAGGTTATTTAAAAAGAATGGTATAGTTTATGACTTACTCAACTAAAGTACACAACAAAATATGAAATCAAGTGATTATATAGATGACAGTGTAAGTTATACCATTGGTGATGGTATCATTACTTACTATAAAAACGGATTATATTACAAACATAAATTTATTGAATCAAATGACAACAGCAGAAAAATTAAGTAAAATTCAAATTGAATTTAAAGCTAAAAAGTCTAGGTTTAATTCTTTTGGTAAATATAACTTCAGATCAGCTGAAGATATACTAGAAGCATTAAAGCCTATGAATGAAAAATACCGAGTGTATTTTACAATTGATGAAAAGTATATACATACTGATCAATTACCGATCGTTGAAACTAAAGCAAGCATGTTTGATATAGACGAAAATAATGCTATACATTCGAGTGCTATAGTAGGTGTTGATTTGCATCAAAAAGGTATGGCAACTCCTCAACAGTTTGGAAGTGCCTCTAGCTACGCTAAAAAGTACGCCCTAGGTAATCTATTATTAATAGACGATACTGCGGATGCGGATGCTACAAACGACCATGGAGCTACACGTAAGCCTAAGATTACTTCCAGTAATATTGATAAAGCTAAAAAGTTCTTATCAAACGGTGGCTTACTTAAAACGTTACAAGATAAATATGATATAGAGCCTGATGCTCTTAAACAATTACAGAATGGATAAACAAGAGACATTAAATAAATTGCGTGATGATGAGAGTTATTACGGTGAGTTTGGAAAACAATACCTAAGTAATTCTGATATATCAGCATTATTAAATAATCCTCTTGATTTTAAGAAGCAAACGCCACCAACTGCTGCACTGGTAATTGGCGGTTATTTTCACACATGCATCCTTGAGCCTCATAAGCTTGATAAGTACAAAATAATTAAATCTAGTACACGCAACACAAAAGCGTATAAAGAACTTTCAGACGGAGATATTTGTTTATTAGAGCATGAAGCTGACAATATTCAATTAATGAGAGAAACAGTTTTAGACAATGAATTGTTTAAAGATTTAATTCAAGAAGGCGAAGTTGAATATGAAGTACCTGGTTTAGTAGAGCTCGAGGGCATGACGTGGAAAGGTAAAGCGGATATTGTAAATCATTCGCATCAATTAGTAATTGATTTAAAGACTACTGGAAATATTAATGCGTTTCAAAGTAGCGCTTATAAATATAATTACGACAGCCAGGCATATATATATTCAAAAATGTTTGGCTACGAACTTGTTTTTATTGTAATTGATAAAAACACTAAGCAGCTTGGTTTATTTGATTGCAGTGATAAATTTATGCACTCAGGTTCAAATAAAGTTGCTCGAGCCGTGCAGGCTTATAACGAATTTTTTGTAAATGGCGAAGGGGATTTTAGCCAATATTATATCTCCAAAACACTTTAATTTAATTTATTTATTATGGCAAGAACAAGAAAAAGAACTTGTGATGTTACAGGCGTAACAACTAGTATTAACAATTTTTACAGCAAACAAAATCACGTTAAAGCTGTAGATAATTTACGTAGAGTTACTGGAGCTAACAAAGACCAGTTAAAAAGAATGTTTAATCAATTAGCTACATACTAATGGCAAGTATTATTTCAGCAAACATTGACTTAACAAAAATTGATAAGTCAAAAATTTACGAAGGTAAAAAGGGTAAGTATTACCCAATTACTATTGTTCTTAATGATGAGCCTGGTCAATACGGTGACTCTGGTTATATTCAAACAGAACAAACTAAAGAAGAGCGTGACGCTAAGCAGCCTAAAAGTTATTTAGGTAATGTTAAAGTAGTCTGGACTAATGGCGAAAATGTTGCTACTGCCGCTAGAGAAGATTCACCTCAACAAGCCTCTATGCAAGCGCAAGCTCCTGCGGAACCTGATCTTCCTTTCTAATGAATGAAGATTTTGACTTTTTACACGTCGAATATGACGAAAATGGTGAAATAACTTTAATTGAAGATTAGATGAATACAACAGAGATCAATGGATTTACGATTGACCAGTTCAATCAATATGACCTTGAAGTTGGCAAGAAGGAGGGTGTATGCCCTAAATGCTCACATGATAGGAAACCTGAAAATCGTAAAGCAAAATGCGCTATGTATGATTGGGAACGTGGTCTCGGCACTTGTATGAATTGCGATGAAGTATTTCAACTGCATACCTTTAAACGTAAAGGTGGTAGTGATAAGGTTTATGTTAGACCTGAGTGGAAAAATACCACTGAGTTATCTGACAGGGCTATTAAATGGTTTGAGGGTAGAGGAATATCACAATCTACCCTTAAACGTTTAAAAGTATCTGAAGGCGTAGAGTGGATGCCTCAAACGGGTAAGAATGAAAATACAATCCAATTCAATTATTTTATAAACAACGAATTAATAAATATAAAATATAGAGATGGTAGAAAAAATTTTAAACTTGTTAAGGACGCCGAAAAAGTCTTTTATAATCTCGATAATATTGTTGGTCATGATTGGTGTGTTATTGTGGAAGGCGAAATGGATGCTTTATCTTTATATGAAGCTGGCATACATAATGTTGTTTCCGTACCAAATGGTGCTACACTTAACCGGCTTAATCTTGATTATCTTGATAACTGTATTGAGTATTTTGATGATAAATCAAAGATCATACTCGCTACAGACGCTGATGAAGCTGGTCAAAACTTACAACAAGAGCTTATACGTCGCTTTGGGGCGGAGATATGCTGGTTGGCAAGTTTCGGAAAGCATAAAGATGCTAATGACCTTATTATTGCTGATGGCAGGAACGCTCTTCGCGATGCTATACATAATGCACAACCCGTTCCTTTAGAGAACGTTGTAACAGTAGGAGATATAAATGAGGAACTTGAGGAATTTATTTATGAAGGTTTTAAACCTGGGTATCAAATCGGTCTTGATAACTTTGATAGCATATTCAGTACTTACACAGGGCAATTCATCACCGTTACAGGAGTGCCTAGTTCTGGTAAGTCTGATTTTGTTGATAGAATGGCGGTGGGTTACCAAATGAAATACGGCTGGAAAACAGCATTTGCTTCGCCAGAAAATAAACCTACATTTTTACATGCACACAAACTAATTAGAAAGATTGGTGGTTGGATGCCTAAAGAAAGTGATTTAGGAACCGAAAAATGGAATCGTTGCTTTGAAGTTGTAGATGATAACTTTTATTTTATAGAAGCGGAACGATATGACTTAGACACAGTGCTTAAAAAAGGCGCTGAGTTAGTTAAAAGAAAAGGCATTAAATGCTTAGTTATTGATCCTTATAATAAGGTTAAAATGAAAGGTGCTTCTGATATGTCTATACCAGACGCAACAATGGAATATTTAGCTAGAATTGAAGCTTTTGCAAAAAAGTATGATGTTTTAGTAATTGTTGTAGCGCACCCAACTAAAATGTACAAAAAAGATGATGGCACTATTGATGAACCTACTATGTATAATATTAAAGGTGGTGGTGAATGGTATGACGCATCTTATCACGGGTTGCTAGTTCATAGAGATTACACTAACAATTCTGTAAAAGTTAAAGTACTTAAAGTAAAATTTCAAAACCTGGGTGAGAATCAAGCAGAAGCACATTTTAAATGGAACCATGCTTCTGGCGACTATATGCCTTTAACCACTTTTAGCAATGAAACAATGCCTTGGGACTAATGGCAAAGAAAAAAGAAAACTGGATGCCGCAATATATTCCAACACAAGAAGAAAACAAAGCTTATATTTATTGTGTTAAAAATAATATAAGAATATCAGCAATTGGAATGCAGGGCGAAATTGGTAAATGGAAAATAGGTATTAATGTTGGACCATATGTAAAAGGTGAAAAAACTAACATAGCACCTCATATATATGATAAAGATACCATATGGCCAAGTTATTACGAAATGTGTAAATATTATTATGATAAACGTACAAGATGAATACAGAGGACTATTATCAGGAGTACTCCACGGTGGAGCACAAAAAGAGGATAGAACAAAGACTGGGACGCAATCTGTCTTTGGAAGAATGCTTCGACATGACATGGAACTTGGATTTCCATTGTTAACAACTAAAAAAATATTTTTTAAACATGCAGTTACGGAACTATTATGGATCTTACAGGGACGCACTGATATTGCTTACCTCAACGACCACGGTCTTACTTACTGGGATGCTGATTATAAGCGATCAGGTAGAACTGATGGTACGCTTGGCCCTGTTTACGGGCATCAGCTTAGGAACTTCAATGGTGTTGATCAACTTGAAAAAATACTCAAGCAAATTAAACAAGAACCAACCTCAAGGCGCATTATGGCAAGCTTATGGAATCCCAATGATATGGACGATATGGCATTACCTCCTTGTCATTATGGCTTTCAAATATATATAAACGATGGAAAACTTGATTTATTATGGACACAACGATCCGCTGATGTTTTTCTTGGCTTGCCTTATGATTTTGCCATGTATGGTTTATTATTACTTATGCTGGCAAAAGGATCAGGTTATAGACCTGGGAGGCTTACTGCTTCACTTGGTGATTGTCACCTTTACAATAACCATATCGAACAAGCTAAGCAGCAGTTATCCCGCGATTTTAGGAAACTTCCTAGTGTGGGAGTTGATTTTGGATTATCTATTGAAGAAGGAGCAGGAAACTTTATAAGAATACCAACACACAAAATGATTCATTTAGTAAATTATAATCCTCATGAGCCAATCAAAGCAAAACTCAACGTCGGAATTTAAATACTGGTTTGAAAAAAACAACTATATGGGTCAATTCCTTAGCAAAGAAAGTTTAAATATAATTAAATCATTAAAAAACAAATGGAAGCAGCGGTAAGTAAAGGTAAATATAAAATTTACCATATACCAGGAGTTAAAATTGGGTGCACAAGTAATATACAAAAGCGAGTGATTGAAGCCCAAGGCTACAAAACTGGTGAATACGAAATATTATTTGAAACAGATGACGTAGTTGAAGCTTCTAAAGTTGAAAGAACACTTCAAGAAGACTTAGGTTACAAAATAGATAGAAAACCTTATAAAGACTTATTTAAAAAGACTATGAATAGACACAGTTCGTCTGCAGCAACTACTACATTTAAAATATCTTCTAAAGAATTAGATGCAGCATTTTTAGCAGACTTAGAAATTAAAACACAATATGGCACGTTTAAACTTGATTCAACTGATAAAATTGATTGGGTTATATCTAATGTACATAACAGTCAATTTGGTCCTAACTCCTGCTATATTTATAATAAGGCCATGGCTGAAGCAGGTGAGTTCCAAACATTAGTAAAATCTAAAGAAAAACTTTATTCACATCAAGATCAATTTGAATTGATTAGAGAATGGGCTGAAGAAAGAGGTTTGTATGACAAAGGAGATATTAAAACACAGCTAATTAAATTATATGAAGAATCAGGAGAACTATCCCAAGCTATACTTAAAAATGATAAGGCAGGTATTATTGATGCTATTGGTGATAGCGTTGTTGTTCTTACTAATCTTGCCCACCTTGTCGGTACCGATATTGAAGTTTGCATTAAGTCTGCTTATGATGAAATATCTAACAGAACTGGTAGAATGATTAACGGAACATTTGTAAAAGATGCGTGATAAAATTATACAACAAGTAATAAGTAAGATACAAAAACGATCTGATGTTGGCTTTAAAAAGTATGGTGTAACTCTTAACGACGATAACCAGCCATTAGATGCGTGGCTTAACCACTTACAAGAAGAACTTATGGATGCAGTTAATTATATTGAAAAAGCTCGTATGTCATTGCGCGAAGAAGTTGAAGAGTGTTATATTAAAGACTTAGAAGTTGATTCAGAGCTTATCTCTGCATATCCAGATCCTGGACCACCTGACCAGCTAGGGTATAATATAAATAAAACATGGACAACTAATCATACATGAGACGAAAGAAAAGTAAAAAGCGCGGCCCTGTAACTGCAAAAAAAATAACATATGATGGTATTAATTTTGCATCAGGCCTTGAACGCTACACTTATATGGCTTTAAAAAAAGAAAAATTATTTGAATATTATGAAGGTGAAGTTTTCCAGCTTATCGAAAGTTTTAATTTTTCAAATGAGTCTTACGAAAAACAAGCAAACGGGAAAGGTGATTACACTAACCGAGGGAGCAAAAAAGTGCTGGGCATTAAATATACGCCTGACTTTACTGGAAAAGATTATATAATAGAATGCAAAGGGAGGGCTAATGAATCTTTCCCTTTGCGATGGAAACTTTTTAAATTATGGCTTACCAAAAACAATATTGGAAAGACGCTTTACAAACCACAAAATCAAAAGGAAGTGGACTTGACAATTCAAATGATAAAGAACAACAGAAAAAGCAAGCGCGTATAATGTATAAAAGACGCAAATTAGAAAAAGATGTTAAACAATATATCAAACATGACAGAATCACTAGCGAAGCAATTGAAAGAATTGGAAGACAACACGGATTTTACATTGAGTAGCCATTATGAAGAAAGAATAAAATTCCATATGCTTATGCTTGATTATTATTTAAATGAAAAAATATGAGTTGGGAACTTTCATTAGGATTATATCCAGGAATATTAATAGGTGTAAGAAGTTATATTAATGAAACCACTACAGATCATGTGCTATACATACCATTTGTAGAATTATGTTTAACAATATATAAGAATGAATAAAGTAGAAGAATACGTGTTAAAAAGATACCCTAAAAGATTTAAAAATAAAAAAATTTTAATAAAAGAATTTGATAGCCATTATGAGGTTAATCACAATAAAGACGCAAGTCCACTTATATTAAGTAAAAACATATGAAAGAGTCAAAACTAATTGAAATGCAAAATAAATTAGAATCATTAGGAGGCGCTGTAAATCGCATGATTAATGAGATTGCTAATTTAAAAGACTTAAGCGTAGGCACACTTGAGTTGGTAAAAAGACTGCCTGATTACGACAAAGCATTAGAAATATTAAAAGACAATTATAAAAAAAATAAAGATGAGTCTATTCAAGGAGAGGATACCGTATAAACCTTTTGAATACCCTGAGTATTATAATGACGGCTGGCTAAAGCAAGCGCAAGCATTTTGGTTACATACAGAAATACCAATGTCTGGCGACGTTAAAGATTGGAATGAAAAGTTAACTAAAGAAGAAAAGAATTTAGTTGGCAACATACTCTTAGGCTTTGCACAAACAGAATGTGCAGTGTCTGATTATTGGACACAAAAGGTTGTTGGTTGGTTTCCTAAGCATGAGATCCAACAGATGGCTATGATGTTTGGTAGTCAAGAAACAATACACGCTGTGGCGTATAGTTATTTAAATGAAACATTAGGTCTTGAAAACTTTGAAGCATTTTTACAAGATGAAGCAACTATGGGTAGGTTTGAAAACTTGGTTGCTTATGAGGGTAATGATCCAATTAATATTGGTAAGTCACTGGCTGTCTTCTCGGCGTTTGCTGAAGGGGTTAGTTTATATTCTGCTTTTGCAGTATTATATTCCTTTCAATTACGAAATTTACTTAAAGGAATCGGACAGCAAATGAAATGGTCTGTAAGAGATGAATCTTTACATAGTAAGATGGGTTGTAGGTTGTTTAATCATATGTGTAAAGAAATACCTAACTTATTAGAAGAATGTAGAGATGACGTTATTGCAGCAGCAACATCAATGCTTAAAGCAGAAGAAAAGTATATTAATAAAATGTTCGAACTCGGAGACATTGAAAACCTTAAAGCCTATGACCTTAAGCAATTCATTAGAAAACGTCTCAATGAAAAATTACAAGAACTTGGTTACTTCGACCTCGGGGAGTACTTTGCTTTTGACAAAAAAGGAGCAGAAAACCTTGACTGGTTCTATCACCTTACTGGTGGTCATACTCATACTGACTTTTTTGCTGTTAGGCCAACAGACTATTCTAAAGCAAACGAGGGAGAAGACTTTGAAGATATTTGGTAATGAAAATTTGTAACAAATGCTTAAAGAGCAAAAGCGAAGACAAGTTTAGAAATGATAAAAAAACTTGTAGACAATGCGAATGGCGCTTCAGCCAAAGATGGTTGCGCTCATTAGTTAAAGAAAGAAAGCTTAGTCCTCTTGAAAGAATATCAAACAGGCTAGGCTATATGGGTGCTGCATTTATAATGATGTCGCCATATTTATTATCTTATGGTAAAGTTGGTGCAATAACATATATATTCGGTGGTCTGCTTTGCACACCCCAAGTTTGGGTAGCTAAGCAGTGGAACTTAGTAGTGGTTAATTTAAATGTAACATTAGGTTATTTAATTTATTTATACAATTTATAATGTGGAATAATGAGTGGAAAAAAGGTGAAGACTACCCCAGCTGGGGAGATACCGAAGTATACAAGAAGACTATATCCGGGGGATATTTGGTTAACGGAGAATCCCCCAAAGACGCATACTGGCGAGTCTCAAAAACAGTAGCTAAGCGTTTATATAAGCCAGAACTGGCTGAAAAGTTTTTTGAGTATATATGGCAGGGTTGGTTGTGTTTAGCGTCTCCTGTGCTGTCTAATACAGGTACAGACAGAGGTTTACCAATTAGTTGCTTTGGTATTGACGTAGCGGATAGTATACAAGATATTGGTAGTAAAAATTTAGAAATGATGCTCCTAGCGAAGCACGGCGGAGGAGTTGGGATAGGCATCAATCAAATAAGACCCGCTGGTAAAAGAATAACAGGTAATGGAACTTCAGACGGCGTTGTCCCTTTTTGCAAAATCTACGACTCAACTATACTCGCAACAAACCAAGGTAGCGTTAGAAGAGGAGCTGCATCAGTTAATATCAATATTGAACACGATGACTTCCTCGATTGGATTGAAATTAGGGAACCAAAAGGAGACGTCAATAGACAATCTCTTAACCTACACCAGTGTGCTGTCGTTGGCGATAAGTTTATGCGAAGACTTGAAACGGGAGATCAAGACGCTAGGCAAAGATGGTCGAAGCTACTCCAAAAGCGTAAAGCAACTGGTGAGCCATATATCCTTTTTAAAGGCAACACGAACAAGTCTAATCCAGAAGCATATAAGAAAAATAGTTTAAAGGTACATATGACTAATATATGTAGTGAGATTACGCTACATACAGATGAAAGTCATAGCTTTGTTTGCTGCTTATCGTCTTTGAATTTAGATAAATATGATGAATGGAAGAATACGAATTTGATTTACGACGCAACATGGTTCCTGGACGGTGTGCTAGAAGAGTTTATCCAGAGAGCGAAGAATATGAAGGGATTCGAGAACTCTGTACGCAGTGCGGAGAAGGGCAGGGCACTTGGACTTGGTGTCCTTGGTTGGCACAGCCTACTGCAGAAAAACGGAATTTCTTTCGAAGGATTATTGGCACAATTCAAAACGCGCGAAATATTTTCAAAAATAAAAATTGAAACCGAAAGAGCCTCAAGAGCATTAGCCGAAGTGTATGGTGAACCGCTGTGGTGTTCTGGAACTGGATTTAGAAATACGCACTTAAGAGCTGTAGCTCCAACTGTATCTAATTCAAAACTATCGGGTAATGTTTCACCTGGTATTGAGCCATGGGCTGCTAATGTATTTACAGAGCAATCTGCTAAAGGAACATTTATACGTAAAAATAAAGAACTTAAAAAAGTATTAAGAAAAATTGGTATCGATAATAAAGAAACTTGGGATAAGATTCTGGAAGATGGTGGATCCGTTCAAGGAATTAAACAACTTGACGGATGGTATTACGATCACGGAGGAAGACTTACTGAAGAAGAAGGAGAGCCTGTAAAAAGTGTATTTAAAACATTCAAAGAGATAAATCAATTAGAACTGGTTAGACAGGCTGGCATAAGACAAGACTATATAGATCAGTCTGTAAGTTTAAACTTAGCGTTCCCTTCTGAGGCAACCCCTAAGTGGATGAATCAAGTGCACTTTGAGGCATGGAAACGTGGAATTAAAACATTATATTATGTACGAACAGAAAGCGTCTTACGCGGCGACATTGCTGCTGCGGCTATGGATCCTGATTGCTTGTCTTGCGACGGTTAGTTGTGAAGATGAAGAGGATTACTGTGTGATAACATTAACGACTGTATGGGATGAGTCAACAAACACTTATGTTACAATAGAAGAATCTTATTGCGAATATTATTAATTAAATTTTATATTATGACACTTAAAGAAAAAGTAAACAAGTTAGAAAAAGAATTATTAGAGGCTAAGCAAAAAGCGGCTGATGTTATCTTAGATACAAAAGATAATGTATTCACTCAGAAAGAACTTAAAAAAATTAGGTTTCTCGAAGGGTGGGCAATAATCGGACCTATTGCAGGTTTAGGTATTGGTTTACTATTTTAAATAATTAAAGGGGATGACGCCGTAATTGGTATCATCCCCCTTTTTTTATGTCAGTCCAGCAGAAAATCCTATATTTCCTAAATCACTGTTATCTTTTGACGCTACACCGTCAAGCCTAGATTTATATAGTTTTTCATTTTCTTCTGTTTCCATCTGATTTGCTTTTTCAGAATCAGATATATTTGAATTAAATTCATCTCCAGCTTTCTGTCCATAAGCATCTATGTCTTTTGTTCTAAATGTGCCGCCTTGAGAACTTTGAACATCCCCGGCTAAATTAGCTGCAAAGCTTTTTAAAAACTCTTTTCTTTTGTTTCTTCTTTCTCCAATTAATTTTTTTTCTGCTTCTACGTTAGCTTTAAATTGATCAGAATCTTTTTCAGCGCCGCTTTTAGCTGCTCTTCGCTCTGCTCTTCTTTGAGTTCTATCTTCTATTCTTTTTTGGCGAGATGTTTTTCCAACTACTTCTTTCTTTTTTTTAAACTCTTCAGAAGCTTCTTTGTAAAATTTTTCTTTATCAAACATATTTAAGATTTTGTATTATTAGCAGATTTTTCCCAAGGCAATTTTTTATGCCCTTCAAGATAAGCAACTCCATTATAAACTATTTTTTTCCCTTGTAACCTAGGGTAAGGCTTTCCGTTCCAATAAACATTTTGATCATCATAATCTAACTTTCCAGATTTCATATCAGCTATATGCTTTTTTTCATGAGCAATAACTTCTTTCTTTTTAGCAGGCGACAATCCTTCTTTTATTTCTATTGTTCCGTCTTTATGAGCTTTACCTAAAACCCCATCTTCTAATTTTTTTACCGGAGAACTTTTTTTAGATTTTTTTCTTTTGTCTCTAATTTTTCTTATTTTAGAAATTGTTTTTAATTTTTTTATTAATTCCTCATTAGAGCTTTTTGAATTTTTAATACCTACATCCCATTTACTATAACCTAACGCTAAAGCAATGGACTGCCACATTTCTAAATCTTGATCTGTGGCTGTCTTTAAATTATTCATTTTACGAATAGCCCTATCAGCGGGAACGTTTGTTAAAGCAGAAATAATCTTACCTCCTGCTTCGGCCGCCGGATTATCAATAGCAATCCCTTTTTCTCTCATCTCTTCTCTGGTCTGCTTGTAAGTAAAAGATCTACCGGCAGATTGAAGCTTTCTTAGTTTAGAATTTATAGGAGGAGACAATGTTGTAAGCTCTAATGCCACATCGGTATAGTCAGGTCTACCACTTTTATATTCTTCTATGGTTTTCATAACTAAATTTTTAGCTGTAGCAACTACGGCTCCACCAACACCAACGCCTCTTAATAAAGAATCAGCAATACTGTTACCCATTCTAAAATATCTATCTTGCTCTTCTTCATCGTCATCATCAGAAAATAACATTGCAAACATTGCTTGCTGTAAAAATGTAAATATTACGTTTTGAACAGCGCCATAATACAATATTTTAGACATATTAGTTTTCCAGTCACCCCTTCCATTAACAAGATCTAAAGCAGCTTTTTTCATTAACCTGCCGTATTGCATAGGTGTGTTAGCAAAAGCTAATATAACGCGCCCTAATGGGCTTGCTTGCTGCATTGAAACTCTATCTGGTCTTGATGATTGCTGAGACTCTTCTGTTATTTCTTTAAAATCTAAGAAAGCTTTTTCTTTTGCCTCTTTTTCACTAAGCCCTTCCTTTAAATATGTATTAATTCTGTTTCTATAAAAAGAAGTACCACCAATGCTAATAGCAAAACTATCTGCCATTTGAGTTGGTAAAAAACCTTTTTTAAGAATAGCAGCAAGTGCAGCTCTAACTTTATTGTCTGCTGTAGATGCCATTCTGGCAATTTCATCTGCATTAACATCTGTTTTTAGACCAGATCTTCTTTGTTTTAAGAAGTCTGAATTAAATATTTCTGCAAAGTCGTTCCAAAATTGTTTTTGATTCGCGAAGGCTGCAGCAGCTTTAACTGGATTATTATCCGACCAGTTTAAATAGTTTACTGAAGATATAGTTTGTAGTAATGCTGATCTTGTGTTAAAAAACATTATTGTACCTACAGAGTCATTAATCCAGTTCATAAACTGATTAGTTAACTTATTAGAACCAGACGGTCTATTACGACCAGTCTCCATTCTATAAAGCATATCCTGCAAAGCTTCAACATAAGCGTCGCCATATAGTGCTTTCAGCTTATTTAAATTGTCTTTGCTAT
>Ga0102963_1000253_pt1 | contig 22928 bp, 34 predicted proteins | sample SalPon2_C_H2O_MG_2_FD_84522 | JGI IMG/M metagenome (GOLD analysis project Ga0102963, IMG submission 84522) | Salt pond water microbial communities from South San Francisco under conditions of wetland restoration - Salt Pond MetaG SF2_C_H2O_MG | ecosystem: Environmental > Aquatic > Non-marine... | reverse complement strand
ATTTACGTAATGTCTCGTATCTTCAAGAACAAGATGATCTGGTTTAAAGGATAAGAACATATCTTATCCAGTAATGAGCTCTCTCATTCGTGCATCTGTTAAGCCAACTGTCACTCCTAAGAAGATCTCTCCCAAGAAGACGACTTCCTCTGTGAAAGGTCCTGGTCTCACACCTGTTGGACGACCAAATGATTACCTCTCCGTCGCTGAGCGTGTAAACGGGCGCGCCGCGATGGTTGGTTTTACATCGGCTCTCGTTGATGAGATCATGACGGGTAACTCTATTAGCACGCAGTTTCATGATAACATCGGTCTTTCTGTCGCTGTTGCCAGTTTGGCGTTCCTCGGAACAGCGGTGAATCCTAAAGACGAGGGTTACATTCGGGGGTTTTGGAAGCCTGAGACTGAGCTCCTAAACGGGCGACTCGCGATGGTTGGTATCGCTTCACTTCTCTTAACAGAGTCGCTGCACCCCCATGTTCCTCTATTCTAGAGTCTGGGTTTGTAACCATGTAGCCCAAGAATTCAATCATTTTAACTTTTTCTTCCATTGAAAATGTTCCTGCCCTGTGCATCACATAGGCCAAGAACATGAAGAGGATATATGTGTTGAACACGATCTGTTTCATCCATACTTTTGAATTACATTAGTTTTGGTTTTGCTGGTCGCAGCAAAAAGAAAGAGGCGAGAAGCATGAGAATAAACACAGCCATGTTTATTCCACCGTAAATCTTCTCAGATTCCTCGACAGCTTTACATTTGTTGTTCCAGTTGAGAACCGCAGCGCTTCCAACGATACCAAAGACGGCGAAGAGAAGCATCATCAAACCTGTGAGCTTTGTTCCAGCGACGCGAGTTGTCAGTAAAGTGCAAGGAATAGCTATGGCAATCGCGAGAGTGGCTACTAACCACTTGTTCAGATTTTCTTGGAGTTTGACACCCTTCAGTTCGGTGCACCGACCAAACATGTCAATACCGAGAGACGCGACCACTAGATAAGACGACGCCAACATAGATATGAGAAGGACCTGTCCATACGTCAGACTCACGGTCATCTTCCGACCAAAAGTATTGGTCATTCCCTGATAGGCTGCAGTACCCTGCATCTGAGACATGGCACCCATACCTCGAGCCATTCCAGCTTTCATGAAGCGAGACATTTATTATAGTTGGAGAAAATTTTATTTGAAGACTTAAGTTGATATTAATGTTCGAGTAAGATAAGGAAAAATGCTCCAAGAAGATTTTGAATCCCTAATACTTGAATGTCAAAGACTCGAAGATGACCTAAAAAATCTTCCCACAAACTTTCGACTTGCTGGTCAATATATGGCAATTGAACAGGAACTCGAAAACATCAAAGAATTAAACGAAGAGTTTAAAAATACGGTAAACACCCTAAATCGTCAGAAGGCTGCCATAGACAAACGAATCATGCGCACCCGTTTGAATATTTCCATACTTTCAAAAAGGGTTGAAAAATGTAAAACTAATTTTCAAGAATCTTGAGAACTTCGTTGACTGCTGGGTGTCTGATGATGTCATCGTCTTCCATGTTGACATGTTCTATGTAGTCTGCATCATACACACTCATCCTGTAAATCAAATTTGCCAAACCATTATCACTACCGAGATCTGATTGTTGTAAGTCACCGGTGATGACCAGTTTTGTTCCTTCCCCCACACGTGTGAGAAGCATCTTCATCTGATTCGGTGTAGAATTCTGCATCTCGTCTGCGATGATGAGTGTATTCTCAAATGTTCTCCCCCTCATATATCCCAGTGGCTCTATACAGATGTGTCGATCCATTTGACTATGGGACAGATACTTTTCAAAAATGTCATACATCGGCTTTGTCCATGGTTCCATTTTTTGGTCCATGTCTCCGGGTAGATATCCCATGTCTTCATCTGCGGCTACGATAGGTCTCGTGAGAATAACCTTACCTCTCGAAACACTATTGATACGTTCAATCGCCAACTGACACGCCAACATTGTTTTACCAGATCCAGCTGGACCGGAACCAACAATTATGGGTTTATTAGATCTGAGAGCGAGAACATATCTACACTGACCGGGTGTTTTGGGGAAGTTCATATATCTTATTTAAAGTTTTTTTCCTTAAATATATAAATGGATTTCCACTTTGTAAAGTTAATACATGAGGGGACATATCTAAGTCTTGTAGATCCAAAACAAAAACCTCGCTTCGTATGTTTCGCTGAGAGATCCAAAGCTGATAAATGTGTTGATTACATGGCTGACTTTAGGTATAGAAATCGGATATGGCCATCGTTCGATATGTCTTCTGATAGAAGAAAGCTGAAAATGGGAGAACGGGTGTTATTTCCTTATGGGACACCACGCATCATTAAGCGTTCATTGGCTATTGAGTCTTTTGACTTCAGCACGATTGATAGAATTGCTCGTCAAACAAACGTATCATACTACTGTATTTTAAAGTTCGACGTGATATTTTCTGATGTTTCGGAAACGATATCCCTATCGGGGCAAGAAATGGATGGAATAGCTAACCCTGATGACTTTGGTGAATGGATGGACTTTAGCTTAAAAACGAAATGAACAATATGTTTAAATGTGTGGCATTTTAGCCCTATTCGGTGAGGATGTAGAAACACCTTCATACTTACTGAATCATCGAGGCCCGGATGATTACAGTAGCAAACGAATGGGTAAATGTCGAATGGACTTTTATCGATTGGCAATAAACGACCTGACATCTGGAGGTATGCAACCCTTTGTGAGGAAGAATCAGATGCTGGTATGTAACGGTGAGATTTACAATCACAAAGAATTTAGAACCTGTGGGGAGTTTGTAGGAAATAGTGATTGTGAAGTTCTCATTCCACTGATAGAATCCTTTGGAATTTTAGGTGCACTGAAACAGATAAATGGTGACTATGCGTTTGTGTATACGAATGGAGATCGTGTTCTAGCCGCTAGAGACCACGTCGGTGTGAGACCTTTGTTTTATACACGATACGATGAAGGTTCCATCGCCTTTGCGAGTGAGGTGAAGGCTTTGTTATTCCTGAACAGTAAAATTTGTATATTCCCACCAGGTCACATATATGACTCTCACGTTGATGATTTCATATGTTACCACAACAACTATTGGACTATCAATAAGTATGTCACGACGAATCACAGCCGTGACATTCGCGTAGCTCTTGAAAATGCTGTATCTGATAGGATTGACAATACGGAACGCGACATCGGCTTTTTACTTTCTGGAGGACTTGATAGTAGTTTGATAGCGTCGATCGCATCTAAAAAGCTTGGTAAAATCAAAACGTTCTCCATAGGACTTGAGGGAAGTCCAGATCTTGAAGCTGCACGGTTGGTTTCTAAGTTCTTGGAGACGGATCACACTGAAGTCACATTCACCGTCAGTGAGGGTATAAGCCATATTAACGATGTCATTCATACCCTGGAATCTTACGACACTACTACTGTGAGGGCCAGCACACCCATGTGGTTGTTGTGTAAATACATCAAACAGGAGACTAACTGTCGTTACATTTTCTCGGGTGAAGGAAGTGACGAGGTTCTCGGTGGATATCTCTATTTTCACAACGCACCGAGTGTTGAAGCGTTTGCATGTGAAAACATGCGTCGTTTACGCTTGATTCATCAGTTTGACGGTCTACGAGCTGATCGTTGCGCTGGTGCACATGGTTTGGACTTGATCGTTCCTTTCCTCGACAAAAGTTTTGTCGATGTTTGTATGTCGATGAACCAAACACTCAAGATGGACCCCATGGAAAAGCGTGTGTTACGTGAAGCGTTCACTGGATACTTACCAGATGAAATTCTGTGGAGAAAGAAGGATGGAATGAGTGACGCGGTCGGCACAAATTGGGTGGACGAAATTAAACGTTACGCTGAGAAGGATGTTGATGACAACCTCTTCAGGGAAATCAAATCTAAGTGTAGGCACCATAACGTCCCACTCACTAAAGAGGAAGCCATGTATAGGAACATCTTCTGGAAGATGTATGGCAAAGATAATGATCACCTGATATCTGAAATCTGGCGTCCGAAGTGGACCACTATAAAAGATCCAAGTGCGAGATTACTTATAGAAAAGAATCCCTACTAATATAAATGGCTCATTTTGTGAGAAGTTTTGATTGTAAGAATGAGAAGCATGTCATGTGGCTGAAAGATGTTGGTGAAGGAATGGCAAAAACTATCAGTGGAGAAAAGCTGGACATCTTGAACATCGTAAATAACAACCCATTACCTGGGAAACCTTCCCTTGATAATCCGATGGATTGGGCGTATGTTCACTTTCAGTTGTGCATGAAATATGCCACCGCCGTTCTAAACGTCGATGCGTTTGTTCCGACTACGAAATGATAAGTATTCTTCCAGGGTAAAATCTTGTGGTTCTGAATTTGCGTCCATTCTGACGAGCAAGATTTTTCCATACACCTCTTCCGAACTGAATGGATATGGTAAAATGTTTTCGTTTTTAGACACACCATCTTCGGGTTTCATTATCACGACATCTATATCAGGCCACTGCCCTATGAATGTCTGACGCCCACGGAGTATTTTGAATATCTGGTTTTTAGAGGGTGATATATCCAGATCTATTTCTTCTACTTGATCTTTCTTTTCATGAATAAGCACAGCCTTGTTCATCCTTACATGATGATGACAAAAAAAATATGTACCAAATATAAATGATCAAAGCTGCGGTCGCAGTTGTTGTGTTGTCTACTATTCTTTATCTTCTTATCTCGCAAAGTGAGAAATATAGGACTGGTCGTCACGACCATCGCTACGCTTTCGTCGATACAAACCCATCTCGTCGGGTTTCTGGGTTTTTTGACAATTGTTCTCCTGAAAATATGGAAGACTGTTCCAGAAATAATCCATATGAAGGTCTTCCTTTACCCTAAGTATTCCCAATTTCACTGAAAATTCACACTTTTCATTAAAATTGTTTATAGGTTTGAAGCTACGTAAAAGTATGGATAATCCACTCAGGAACTATGTCATTACACAAATTTCAAAGTTGTTCGATGTAGATTTGAAAGACTCTATCTGCACTGATCTCGAGAAATGTATAGTCAGGCACGCAAAGCACACGATCGAGAAGCAGGACGGTGTGGCCGCGTGGGACAATCACAAGTTTACAAATATTTACAAACACAAATTTCTGTCATTGAAAAATGCGTTCACTTCAAATGAAGAATTGAAAGACAAAGTTCTCAAACGAAAAGTTTCTGTCGTTGAAGTTGTGGCTATGAGACCCGAACAACTTCAACCAAGAGGTGTTTACGCGAAGACAGTCGAAGACAATGTGCACAAGGAGATGCAGAAAGAGTATTTGATTCGGAAAGCGGAGGAAGGAGTCTCTGGATTCTTCACTTGTAACAAGTGTAAATCAAACAAGACGACCTACTACCAGTTACAAACACGATCGGCTGATGAGCCTATGACAACCTACGTGAGCTGTCTCAATTGTGGGAAAAGGTGGAAATGTTAAGCCAATGTGCGGAGCCCGTCAGGTCTGTGGGCATGTCACCGACGGATAAAATAAAGTTGAAGGGTAGTTTTTCTTTCATATCAATTTTAGTTTCAGCGCTTGTAAATCCCAAATAATCATACACGATGTTATTATCTCTCAATTGATTCATAGTAAACTTGATGACAGGACCCGTTCCAACTCTCGCTGTGATTATTACGATTTTGTAACCCATTTCATGTGCGACATACAACAACTCGACCATCGGAACATTTAAACGACCGTTTGTGAAAATGAGCGTGTCATCAATGTCAAACATGACCGCGTCGTTATGATTGATCACACGGTTTGAAATATAATGGACACCGACTGCTTTCAAGTTGTTCATTAATGTTATTAAAGATTTAAATTTTCATAAAGCATATATGATCATTGATGTTCATTGTGAAGATGACACGACACAGATTGCCAAAGTTGTAAATAGTGACGATGAGACGTATACAGTCAAGTTTTTAGAGAAGCGGAGTAATAGCACGTTTTGTTTTTCCACCATTGAAGAGACGGTAACAAAGGATATGGTGTCTGGTTTCTATGATGTTGAGAATCTGGAAGATACTGGTCATTTCATGAAGGAGCGTGAAGGTGTGTTCGTCTCGTATCATGAGAGTGATGACGAAGATTTCACTTGTTCAGACATGTCTGATAGTGATGAAAGTATTTCACTGGAGGACGAAGATGATGAAATGTAACCTAAGTTAGAGATTTTGTGTCATAATACCATATGGAGTATAAAGAACCAAAAAAACGTGTGACTAAAAACGATAAGAAGGCCAAGAATCAAGTGTATTCACAAAAGCATATCAGAAACTTACTTAAACAGTTGGAGAGTAGTCAAGAAAAGAGAAAATATGCCCCCTTACACCCCCCCCAATAATCATTACTCCCAGATGGATGTGTCTGACTACACAGAGGATCAGATTTTTTCATTCATCGGCAAGACTGGTAAGCGCTTCTACTGGCTGACACACAAGTTGGGTTTGGAATATCTCTGGTATGACAAGAAGAGAAAGGTTATCGAACTGTGGGGACCCTATTACACACATATGAATCGTCAGTCTGCTCATGTCATTCGTTGTGAATTGGATTATTTTCTTTCACCTAAGTTAGAAGAATCTTCACAAAACGTAAGCGATGATGTTCAAACAGCCGTCGAAGCGTGTTAAATGCCCCCCCAACACCAAACCTGGGCGACCAGAAGAGGGTTCCTTCTTGTATGACATCATGAATCCTGAACCGTGTAAGGTTTTTGAGTTTCGCAAACGACCTGTCATGTATCAAGATAGGTATTTGAAGGCTCTGGAAAGGAACAACAAAGAGTTGGGCATTCCATTTGTGGATCCCCAACTTCCAAATGCTGATATTCTCGTACCCCCTCCAAGGGTGGAGGAACCCGACGTTCCATTTCTGGATAGAGTATATGTAAATCTCAAGATTCTGAAAAGTGGAATTGTTAGGGTCAAGGTCGTCCCTAATTTCGCGATGCTTTACGAAAAGTATTATAAACATGGGGTGAGACCTTCTCTGAAGCAGATTATCCAAGCCCACAAGGTCATGGGTTTCAGCGATGGTTTCATTGAAAAAATTAAAAAGTCTGAAGAGAAGAGAATTTTATTCGCTAAGAAAGTGCCGGGAATTTTGGAAAAAATATTTGACAAAGAACCCGTCAAAAAGGTTAAGAAGAAGGAAAAGCCGAAGGAAATCATCGAGGATCTCCCAGCCGAAGAACCAGAAGTTGAACCTGAGGAAAATGACACGAGCAACGAGGACTGCACGATGGATGTGGAACCTGACCAAGAAGATGAAGAAGTTGTGGAAGATGAATATTTTTCTGAAGAAGATTAGAGAACACCTAAGTTACACCATGTTTTTATAAAATGTAAACAAAATATGTTTATCACCAACGTTATCGTCAACGATTACATCCTAGACCGCTCTTTCTTCACGTCTTTCTCCGAAGCTGTGGAGCACGCAAAGCAGCTGTCAAAAGAAAAAATTTGGAAACTTCCCAACAACACTGTATTTTTTGGAGACGTTGAAGTTAAGATTTACAACCCCGACCTTCGTGTAGTTAGCAATCACCGAGATGAACATATTCTTTCTGTCGTTGATTCCTAAAGAAATTGCTCACATGTCATGTGATCAGCATGTTGTCAAGATACAATTGGAAATTTGTCAGATGTTATACACCGCGTGGTATTTTTCTGGTCAGGAAGACTTTGTATCTGAAAATGCACCATATACAAAAGATGGTAAGCGAAGGGGGTATTTACCCGCTCACCGAAAGCACCCTATGACGATGTGGGTTGGGTCAAGTCTTGAAAACTATATTTACGCGTGTGAGATTGGTATCGCTTTGACACTGGAATACACACGTAGATATGGTAAGTTGCACACATGTGCAGAACATTTGAATTGGCTTCGTAATAATCACCCAAGCCACTTTGAACAGCGCATAAGTGAGACTGCGTATTACTCTCGGGAAGGTATACCCGAGTGTATGCCTGAACAGTATAGACGTGAGAGTGTGGTGGAATCTTACCAACTGTATTATATGGTTGAGAAACTATCTTTCGCTAGATACAAAAACATATGTTCTGGACGCTCGACAGGATCCTGATATCCAAGACTTTTCAGGAATGGATCAACGTCACTCTTGTCCATGTCGTGTATTTCTACTATAATAGCTGGTTTGTGTTTTGTAATGATATCGACCGCGCCTTTTAGAACATGAATTTCGTGTCCCTCTACATCCAACTTGATAAAAGATGGTGTTCCAGAATATACATCGTCTAATCTCTTGCGCTCGACAGGAATCGCTACTGATCGTATCTCTTCGGGTATGTCGAAACCACTGTTCCCATAATTGATCACATCTAGTTGTGTGATCCTTGGGTCAGGTGTGGGAATGTATATATCAGCCGTATCAGTTTGATCTGATAGAGCATAAGGAAAAGTAGACACTGGGTGTTTCAATCTATTTGCTGTTACGTTTTGTTTAACGACTTCGTGATATAGGGGTTCCCATGAGTATACGGGACCAAATTCGGAGAAAATCAGAGTGTTGTAGCCTATGTTGGCGCCGATGTCTAGGATATCAGTCCCTTCTTTGTAGTGCTTTCCTAAATCCTCTCTCATCCATCCATCCCATTCGTAACCGTTCGCCAGGGTTGGAGTAATGTATCTATCATTGGAAATGACTAACAGATCATACTTTTTATTGTTAATATGAACAAGTTTCAAATCCATATAAAAACATAACAACTTCTATCTTTAAATGATCTCTTATACTTGTCCACATGGGTTTTGGAACGTGCAGTGTAGAGATTGTAACAGTGGTGGGTTATGTGTTCATGGAAATCTGAGAGAGTTGTGTGACACTTGCACGATATATGAAATTTGTGATCATAACAGAAGAAAGATGCGATGTTCTTTTTGTCGAAAAAGTCAGTTAAAACAATGCCACGTGTATTATAAAGTATGTTCAGCATTGGCAAATACTTTACCGCCCCAGCTGTCAAAGTTAATGCCGAAGAACGAAAGGTTGAATACCACCCAAGGACGTATACACAATTTATCCAAGGGTTGAGAGACAAAGAGCTCCCAGCGGTGGTTATACGGCCCAACAAAAATATCGCGGCGTTCCAAGAAGAGAATGGCGATTACGGTGATGTTCAGATTGCTCAAAATGAACAACTGTGGAAGGTTCTCATGGAGAGTGACGCCGAGGTGATTGTCGACAATACACAACCCGCTTCTATTACTGAAAACGTCATCCTTTTCTTTTTCATCGCCTACGTATTCACACTCGCAAGGACTCTCTTTGGTTCCAGGAGTGAAGGTGGAATGGGAATGCCAAACCCATTCATGCGCTCGACCGAATTTAATATGGAACAGGAGGTTACTACACGTTTCAAGGATGTCGAGGGTATAGATTCCGCCAAAGATGAGCTGGAAGAAATTGTCGATTTTCTCAAAAGCCCTGAGAAATATTTCGGTAGTGGTGCGCGTATCCCGAGAGGTGCGCTACTCGCGGGAGAGCCTGGAACTGGTAAGACGCTTCTCGCACGTGCCATCGCTGGTGAGTCTAGTGTTCCCTTCATCCAGTGCTCAGCCGCAAACTTTATCGAGATGTTTGTTGGTGTGGGAGCCAAGCGTGTTCGAGAGCTCTTTGAGCAGGCGCGTAATAACCAACCCTGTATCATTTTCATCGATGAAATCGACGCCGTCGGTAAGAAGCGGGGTGGTGGTAGCACCCCGGGTAATGATGAGCGCGAACAAACCATCAACCAGCTTTTGACGGAGATGGATGGTTTTGATAACGAGACTGGTATCGTAGTCATCGCCGCCACGAACAGGATTGATATTCTCGACGAAGCCCTTCTCCGCCCCGGACGTTTCGATCGTAAGATTCAGGTGTCCCTCCCCAGCGTCAAAGGGCGTCTCAAGATCTTAGGAGTTCACGCGCGTGATAAAAAGCTCGCCTCTGATGTCCGCCTCAAGGACATCGCGAAGCAGACGACCGGGTTCTCTGGGGCTGACCTCGCCAATCTTCTCAACGAATGTGCCATCCGAGCTGTCAAAGATGGGGATGGAACGATCACGAAGGATATTGCTGAGAATGTGTATCAACGCATAGTTGTTGGTGCGAAGGGTGACGTCAAATATTCCATGCGTAAAAAGGAACTCGTCGCCTATCATGAGGCGGGGCATGCCATCATTGGTGCACTTGTTCCAGATTATGACCGTGTTCGTAAGGTGTCTATCATGCCCAGGGGTGCTGCAGGTGGTGTGACCTTTTTCCAACCAACCGAGGACAACGCCGACTCTCCGTTCTACACCAAAAAATATCTTTACTCTCAGATTATGGTTGCTTTGGGGGGTCGGGTAGCGGAGGAAATCATCTATGGACCCACCTCTATCACTACTGGTGCAACGTCTGACTATGCCATGGTATATCAAATTGCCCGTGAAATGGTGACTGTATACGGATTTGGACAGAATAACTTTGATTATCGCAACCTTTCCCCCGAGGCTGCGATGAAAATAGACACGGAGATTGACGGAATTGTTACTCGCTGCTATGAAGGCACCAAAAACCTTCTCGAGACGAGGCGCGACGAACTGGAACGCTTGAAGGATCTACTCATCGAGGAAGAAATCATCGATGGGGAGAGGGTATATGATTTACTTGGTGTCTTGAATTGTACAGAGTTTGACTGTATCGTAAATTTTGACTAGCGTCTGAGTGCTGTTGCAACAAGTGGTGCGGCTGAAAGCGCCCCCTGAATAATCTTTCGGGACCTGAACTGTGCAGTGTCCCCTCGTTCTACCATGACATCGACTAAAATTGTGCTTACAAGTGGGAACACGTGATTCAACACCTTAAAAATATGATCAAGCATCCGCTTGGAAAATTTGGTATACTTCTCATAAGGCAATATAGCGATTAGGGAAAGTAAAACCATGGCCAGGTATTGTGTAGCTAAACCCGCTACCGAACGATCATACGCGTTTCCGGGTATAGTCGATAGGAATGATTCATATATTCCTTGAGAATATGTAGGAGAAGCAGAAAAATAAGAAAAATATTTTGTTAGCATGACCTTGACCTTGGAGTTCCATCCCTCAGATGGTATGGTCCTTCCGATGGGTCTTAAGAAAGGTTGTTTCAATAGTATGTTGAATGTGTTATCAGCCGCTCGAGGATTCTTTTGGAACATATAAACAATTGCAAATAGAGACCCCAAGGTTTGTAAAGCTTTGAGAAAGTTACCAGACTTTACAAACTTCGCGATAGTTCGCGCAACCTTCTTGGTCTCCTTTGTTAATTTGTCCATATCAACACTGGGAAACATTCTTCTTGTGACAGCAATCCGCTCTTTAATCAGTGCAGTGGCATTGTCCCGTTTCATGGCGAGTTTTACAGAGTTGTTGACAGGAAACGCCCGGTTACTGGCGTTGAAGAATATATTACCATTACGTTTCAGCTGCCCCTTTAAGTTTTTGTCAACCTCTTTGCTGAAATTTTCCTTCACAAGTGGGGTGAAATTTAACGCATTGACCTGATTCTGTGTAAGTTTGGGGATTTCAATGGCATTGTAGAACCGATTTCCATTGAATGTAGTTACGCCAAGATTTTTACGGGCTTTCATACCCCTAAATCTAGATTGGATCTTTGTGGCGGCTTGCTTTTTTTCAGTGGCAACGGCGCGTGTAACTCTCCTTTGTAGTTGTGACAGGGGTTTATTGTCATTCTTACTTGTCAATCCTCGTTTCTTCGTAGGCATTTTTCTTATAATGTCCTGAGAAATTTTTTAGTAGCTAATAATAGACATGTCAACAGCCATTTCATCCGCTCCTTCCACCGCAGCTGAAAGGATCAGGAAAGGAGTGAGAGATAAGCAAGTCACTCGAACCCCACCACAGGCGATGTCCACACTAAGGAACAAAAGTGCCCTAACCCCAGACCCAAATGTCAGAAATGGACGGGTCGGTAACAAACGTGAAACTTCTAACCAAAGTCTTCTCCGGCGATTGAACAATGGCAAGAGAGTTCAGGCGGGGGTCAAGCTTCAAAGAAATTCTGGATCCACCAGAGATGCTAAAATTAGACAACTCTTAAACACATATCTCACATTCGCATATGAGATGGGACCTGGGATGGAAGCTAAGCACTTCTCCAGATACGTCATACTCATCATGTTCTCGATGGATCAGATAGTTAACTCGACGAGAAATAGTGAAGTCTATAAGAAGTTATACGAGCAAGTTGGATCTATGAGTGGTATCGTTGATTTCAAAATTCAACAGCAGTTTGCTACCCTTATATCTAGATATTTGAGAAACATTGGAAAAATAAATAGTGGCACTAGTGTGTTACTATATAAAACATTGAATCAAAATGTGCTGAAACGACGAAATAAATATTTGAATACAGTATAATAATGTCTTGTTCAGAGAAGCCATTTTTTGTCATTGTGAAAAAAACTGGACAAGGATTTAATTTTGACAATGATGTAACATATAAGAGTCCATTGGCAACTCATACATTGTCACAAGCGACAGGGGTCATGCATCCTTCTTTACTGGTCAAGAGTGATTGGGGGTTGAATAAACGAAAAACCATTTCTAATTTGATAACCGGTGAGGCGGGTGGCGTTACTCTAAAATCGGCAGGGAATAGAAACATTGTGCGAATGGGTAGTGAAGGGAAAACAGGAATTCTCTACCCCAAGGGAAATACGGGATATGTGATGGCCAAAATTGGAAAAGGAAGTAAAGTGGACGAGGCTCCATCAGTAGCTGAACTAGCGCGTATACTCGGTGACTTATCTCTCAGAACAAATGTAAACGTGCGTGGAAGTCCTATTGAGTTCAAGCGGTTACTTGATTACATACAGTTCTTGATGGTGAATAAAGTAACCAAAGATAGCTCTCTATATCTAGCTCGACCTAATAATTACCATGTGATGGAAGCTGTGCATACCGACGGAATTTCACTTGAAGAAACTTATTCGAGAGCATTCCGCGATAGCAATAGCAATAGCAAAGTGTATGGCAGGGCCTACTTTCTCACTGCTGACCGTGTCGCAGCACTGGCTTCTATTGTCCGTGGCATTCCAACAGTGTATCAAACTGGAACGAAGAGCTATTATAATCTACCGATCACAAATGTGGTTCCCACTATACGAAAGATAATCAAGTCTATGTTAACTGCAAAAGGATACACAATCCCTGAGACTAGAACTTCCATGAATGCTCATTCTAATCGCATACAAGAACTTATCACACCAGGTGGCCGGCCTGTGATCACGAGTGGTCCTTTGTTCGCATGGTTTCTGGACACACGTAACATAGCGAAGAATGAAGTAAAAGGGAGAACAGTTGGAACGGATTTCCATAAACTTTCTGTCACTGAAAAAGTGTTGGTGATGTTTCACTGGGTTTTCAACTATCCTGGTGGAAATACACAGGTTATTGAGCACTTTCTAGCTATTTTAGACTCTTTCCACGACTTTACAGATTCACGAGCTACAAATGTATTCAAAAATATTTGGCCAAAAAACAATAGTTTACCATACAAGGAATCTAGGACTAGAACCCGTGATGGTATAAACAATACTAATGCTCCCTCATCTCAGCAACAGCATAAATTTTTGGTGAAACTTCTCGGAGTAGATATATACAGAAAGGTTGGTAAATATAACAAATCAATTGCTAATACATTATCTAAGACAAATAAACGATCTACTATACCGGTTCAGTTGAGAGTCGCCCATTTTTTGTTTTTCATCACCAATTTATTGGGTAGTCAACCTTCTAGGTCTTTAATTAGTGAATTTGAGAGTGTGTCACGTGACATCATGATTCGGATGACATCAAATAAACCGATAAATGTAACAGGGTTATTCGACCCAAACCCGGGTAATTTGTGCAGCCTACTTGAAAAGGAAAATGCGTGTGTAGTGATCGATTATCACATTGGAAGCGTCCCTACTTGTTTAAAAAGATACTCGGTTTTCCATAACGTTGGCCTACTCGACCCAGCTGACAAGGGTGTTCTTTCATGGGGAGAAGTTATCGGTGAGGGGGGTTGTGTTGAATCTTCAAGAAAAAAGAAGGCTAGACAACAACAAGAAAAGAGAAAAAAGGCGTTGTTGAAAGCGAGTAAGACCAAAAGTGAGCGATTGGAAAAGGCAAGAGCGACGAGGGAACAGCGTCAAAAAAATGAAAGAGAAAATGCTTTGGCTCAAAGAAGAGGATTAAATTTAAAAAGGGGAGCACAGGCAAATGCACGAGCGCAGAGAGCAGCCATCCGTAAACGAAACAACACATCCAGTGCGCCTATGAATGTAAACAACAGCCGTGGCACGCCTGTGAATGTAAAAAGTAACAGTCGCACACCTAACAAACCAAAGGTAAATGTAAATGTAAATGTTCCAAAGATGCAAGACTTCAATCTTTTCCTTAGTGGAGAAAATGTTAACAATGAGGCAGTCAAAGGCTTGTTGAATAAGATCAATCGATATCAGAATCGTTTCAATCCGAGACAGAAACCTAAAATCCGAAACGTTTTGAACAAGATCTTGCAACGTAAAAATCAACCCCAGAATTTGAATAATGTAGCCAGGAACATAAAAGCCAAAATGTTTCCTACTAATAATAGACAATTACGTTTGAGGACCTAAGTGAACTCCCAACTTTGTAAAAATACAACAAATGAACTCTCCTAAGGAGGCTTTCAAGCACACTTGTGCAATCTTGAGTCTCGTTTGGAGTGTAGGAAAAGTGCAAGAATATGTCCGCCGCTAGAGTTACTTCTCGCATCAGCACCATCCAGCGCCATCTCAACGCAGTTGCTGTCGTTCCCCTTCAATATTGGGGATACACTATGCAAATGAGTGTTTCTCATGATGATAAGGTGATCGATTTTGTCACTGAATCTATGACTGTAAATGACAAAATGGAGGTTTTTCACAGACAGCGGCGGATGATGCGAGAAATGTATCCAGAGTATATCATCACAGAGACGCACCAGTAAAAAAAATACTCATCTATTACAGATGACATCAGTTGTTGTCGTGGCTGGACTTGTATGTCTAATATCCAGTAGTGCCATGTCTACTTCATTGATTAATTCGATGTCGATGATGTTTAAGCCTTCCCAGGCACAAAGTGATCAGAGTGATCAGAGTGGTAAAGTCATCAAAACTCAAGTGCATGAAGGCATACTGGTTGAAAGTGACGACGGGGTGATTACGAATGTTGACAACGAAAGTCTCGAAAAGAAGTGTAAGCTAACTGACACCCCTTGTGATCCAATGCAACACGATAATATATCTCAAGGGGATTTGGGTTATATGGACGTTTGTGGAAATTGTCATTTTTCTGGTGAATGTTTAGAAGGTTATGTATTAAAAAATGAAATATGTGTCTATAGCCCTGGAGACCCCTATCATGATCCTAACCGTTCACGTGACCCTGATGCATTGTGTCAGGCAAATGCTCAATGGATAGATTTAGATGAAAACATTTACGACACAGTCTTAAATTGTGACCAGGATGGATGTCGTGACGAAGCTTCTAAGCGTTACTGTTTTAAACGTGAAGGTCAGTTTAATTGTGAGGGTGTAGCATATAGAAATGCTACCACCGGAAAAATACTTCAAAATTGTGTATGGATTACCCCTGCGAACCAGTAAAAAAAATACACAAGGGTAATTGTGTGGGTGGTTACTTCACCGAAGGTCAAAACGACAGAATTCAGGATTGTGTGTGGATCACACCTAAGTAATAGTGAAATTTGATGTATTAATAAAAATGTTTGCACTTCGATCTACCATCCCACGCGTATCTCCTACATACAGAAAGCGTAACGTATCCAAAGTATGTAAGAGTTACTATACCATCGACAAGAATAACAGCAAACCCCTTGATAAAGTCAAGACGAATGGAATGTTCCACGTTTTAACTTTCCATAAACCTGATGCCGAGGAGGGTATTTACTCGGTTCGTCAGTTGAATGACGAAGCCATTCCAGTAAACTACATAGTGGCTTTCACCAACTTTGAAGATGCGTTCAGGTTCAAGACTCTTCTAGATGCTGAAATGAACATGCCCGCTTATGTTCAGTTTGCGTCCCGTTTTGAGTTAAATCATGCCTGTAACGTCTCTGGATGTAAGTGTCGTGTCGTCGATGAGGGTGCTCTCGTGACACCTCCCACTCAAACGATGCGAATCACAGATTGGGAACGTCGCACAGCTCTACTTAGTGGTAAGTGGTCAGTGAAAGAGAAAGAAGACGATCCACCTCAGTGGCCTTAGAACATTATGTTTGTATAAAATATGAGTATTTACAAAGATCGTATGTACCGGATGATGTACAAGGATATTTATTTACCCTTTGTGTGCTACGCCTCTAGGAACACATTTTACTCTCACGAGGAGTTCTGTAAGTGTGTGATGCAGTGTAAATTCATGGGTTCTCGGGGTGAATTAAGACAGATTCGAGGCTCTCAAAACTCTGAACAGGGGAAAGACCGGGAATAATACGTTCTTTATATTTTCGGAAGAAGTTCAAATTAAAGCACATTGAATACTTAAGTTGTATAAAGTTTTAATACATTTTAATTTTATAAGATCCTATGCAATACATCGCATTTGACTTCGAGACCTCGGGTCTTCCCGTGGGTCGTCGCAATTCCGATGCTCGGGAACATCTGAGCAACTATGATACCTGTAGGGCTGTTTCGTTATCGGCAGCTCGTTTTTCAAGTCGTGGTCGTTTAATGGATACGTTCGATGCGATCGTCTACCCCGATAACTTTGAAATCAGTGAAAAGTCGATTGAGGTTCACGGCATCACTAAGGAGAAGGCTATACGAGAAGGTCAGCCTTTCACTGAAGTTTTCCTCAAATTCATCAAGTTCATCGGACCAAGAACCAAGACATTGATTGCTCACAATCTCAAATTTGATTTGAATGTTCTTCGTTCGGAGATAATTCGTCATGATCTGAATATGAAACTGATCGATGACATCAGTTTTGGATGCACGTTGGAGCTTTACAAAGAGCGTTTCATGAAATCTATCAAGTTGACTGATCTTTACAAGGACATTTTCGGTGAAGATTTCCAGAATGCTCACAATTCACTCGCAGATTCCATTGCTTGTGGTCGTGTATACCCGCACCTGATTGGACATGAGAGAAAGCTGAAACCTATTGGAGTCCCGAAAGTCATTATCGGGGCTTCTTCTGTTTCCTCAGCCATTGGTATTGGCTTCAAGAAGCAACCGGAACTTGTCGAAGAACTTTGGAAGAAGTATAGTCCTTCTACTTTTGAGGGCTCTACGAAGGATGAGGAAGCCCTTCGTATTATCAATTCGAATCAAGCAACGAAGACAATTCTCAATGACGCCGTGAATTTCAAGTCGACTGGCAGCACTGATGTGAGTCAGAAGGTCCGCGCGTTGTATCAGAAGATTGAACACTCTGGTCTCAATCCGATGGAGATGGTCGCGACAAAGGATTACATCAGTAAGACATTGAGGACAAACCATGGGACTCAGAATGAGGACAAGACCGCTGATGCTGATACAGCTAATCTTGTGAAGGATGACACATTCTACGAATATAACATTTGCACCATCGAGGGGACGCGGTATCAAATTGTTGGGCGGGTTGATCGCATTCAGATAAATGAGGATGGTTCCAAGACTCTCGTAGAGATTAAGAACCGAACTAAGCGTTTATTCAACACGGTAAGGGATTATGAAAATGTCCAGTGTCAGACGTATCTTCAGATGCTCAAGGACATCAAGTATTGTAGGCTCATTGAACAATATGATTCAGAAAGGAAGGCGTATCTCATCGAGAAGAACGATGAGGCATGGAGGGACAACATCCTCCCCAAGTTGCAGAACTTCTGTGAACACTTCCACAGTATGTTGAGTGAAGAAGTTTAGAGTTTTAGATTTTTATCAAGATATGAATTATTTCCTATATATTCTTTCGTCTTCTGTGACAATGTTTTACAATTATTTGCAGACAAAGCAAATGTGTGAGGACAGCACACGTGAAATTGTCGTCATGAGTTATGTAAATTTCATAATGAGTGTGACTATGTTACTCGTTATGATATTCAAGAAACCTATTAAGGTCATCGGTCATGAAGATTTAACCTAAAATCTTCCTGCTTCGTCCAATGAATAATCAACTTCTTCTTCGGGGGTGTCGCGAGTTGTGGGTCCGTCCCACTTCCAATTTCTGTTTCCAGCGACTGGCCTCCCGTATCCATCAGTTTTTGTTTTAGAGTAGACTTGAGTTATATACCCCTGTTCCGGACCGTCTACGATGAGGACCTGATTTGGTTGTTCTTCATTTACTAATCTCACCTTCATTTTTTCACCATAATTATACATTGCTTTGAGATCGGAGTAATCTTTGGAGTAACCAACTTCATCTTGGGTGATCGGTATCTTCGCAGTCCTGTACCATCCAGTTTCCGAAATTGGACACTTACCAGACCCCAACTTTGGTGCACTTACGACGGCAAACTCCGCCCAAATTTTGTAACCATATGGTGCATCCTCACCCCATGCAACCCCTGCATCCAAACCGGAAGCGTCTGCATTAACATGACCTAGTCCTGGACGTTCATCTATTCCCCACCTCACCCCAACTTTACGGCCAATTTTCCATGTTGGTCGTAGGTCAGTTTCCATTAGGTCGTTAAAGGCTCTTTTCATTTCAGGGTCGTTTAGATTACCACCAGACAGTTTAAAAAGTTCTTCCCGTGAAGTTATCATTGACTTGTATTTATTTTCATAACCAGCTCGACGAGCCTCAGTTTTAAGAAATCTCATTCTACAATCACGGTTACAAGAATCTCCCAATGGGTTGGTATTGAACTGAACACGACACGCCTTTTTATTGTCCGTTACACCAATGATTGCCTTATGTCGTATCAAACCATAACCTGGGACTCCTGGATTCTCTGCACAGTGTTCTTCTGGTTCGGAGTTAGGGTTGAAAGAACCGGGTTTTGTATAAAACCGAGAGTCGTTCATATTGAAAAGTTGAGATTTTGTTGGTTTCCATGCGGGTATATCTTCCCATCTCGATACACCCACACTATCATCGCGCACATACTGTCTTCCAGCTTTAACTTCATTCATAGCCAGACAATCATCTATGGTAATGTCTGGTAATTGATTGAAAATATTATATTCCGGCATCCACGGGTTCCCAGATGTGTGATCGGGAATTTGTAATATTTCACCGATAGCGTCATCCATGTGACCAGATCTTGATTGTGACTTGGGTAACTCATTACCTATGAGGGTCAGGCACGGACCCGGACAGAATTCCTTCATTTCAAAAAAATCTTTACCATCAGATATGTTTCTTGGTTTTTGCCACGTTGTTTCGTTGGTGGTAGTATTCCAGTAATACACATCCTCGTGAATACCATAATTAGCATCATACTGTAGACCAGATTTAACTTCTTGCCATCCCGGTGGTAATCCTTCCTTGACTCCTCCTTTTTTTGTTCCTGATGTGAACCTACACGCTCTTTCCTGACAAGCTCTAGCTATTCCGGGTCTAACGACCATAGAGGTGCAATAGTTATTTTTGTTGCTCAAAGATAAACCTGGGTATGTTTGACTTGAATCGTATGGTTTCAAAGTATTATTGATGTAATTGTCACACTTTTCACGTGAGTCGATAATGGGTAGGGGTTTTGGTTTTGGTTCTGGTTCTGGTTCTGGTGCTGCCTCCTCGAGTTCGACATGACCAGTATCTTCGTTCACCACTGCGCGACGATCACTGAATTGATGGAGATTTTCTAAAGTGACTGAAGTATTTAAACCTTCTTTTGAGTTGGCACAATTTTGTGAATTATACATACTGTATGAACCGTCCATCCATAAACTTATGAACTTACATTCTTCAGTTGCATCACATTTTCTTTTCGCTCTATCGAGCATCAATAAGAATGGATCGTCACCAATATATTTTACTGGCTTTTTATCATCAAATTCATCAAGGACGCTGTAAGGACCACCACTTTCCATTGGTTGACCATCACACATATTTATTCCCTGATATTTGAGTGAATACCCACTTGGAACTGCGGTGATTCCATGTGTTTCCTCTTTTTGGTCGACCCCCTCCTGAGTAGATAGTAGTTTCTCTATTTCGTCACCTCGTTGATCTATGACTATCTTCTTAGACATCTTCTTGTTTTCGAACAGGGGCCATAGGATATTCCACAGTTTCTGCATGAATATTTTCAAGTAAATCTCCAATGCACCCATTGTGATTATTAATATAACGATAGAAAAATATCGTAGGAATATGCCAGTTAAACGCCAGCTGAGTACACCCAAGCGAGAACACCACCCACTTCATATTCTTGATCGGCAGAAACTCCATCATCCCTAGCCAAATAGTAATTTGGATCTTTTTCTACCAGTTGTCTAGCCACATTCCCACAATCTCTAGACCAGTAATACACATCTTTAGTTCCGTCAATCACATATCCTTCCCAAACAATTTTTTTACCCCTTGTTGCAGCCATACATGCTAACGTTAACTCTTTTACTTTATCATGCTCCGCTTGTGCAGCTCTAACGGCTTCTTGAGTATCGTAAACTGATCGACGTAAAGCTATTTCATCTTCGACAGAGAGTTGTTCAAATGTCGCGGGAACACATTTGTACGTTCCATTGAGTTGTTCATTATCATCTTTACATGAAACTCTTACACAGTCACCATATTCATTCCATTCGGAGTTTGCCTTACCTGCACCCTCTGATAATGGGACCTTCCCTTTCTGATAATCATACCAATTATATATTTTATATCCCTTATCTTCACATTCTGTTCCTAATGTAGGTGGTAAAGGAATCTTCTCGTATGTTAGTGTGCTATTGATTGTATCCTTCAAGTTTTCACACTGTCCCTCTTTATATTTTGTGATCCCCCCATCTGTCCACAAGTTGAAATATTTACATTCTGGATCATCATCACATAATTCTGCAGCTCTCTCTAAATACACTTGAAATTGTGGACCTTTAAAAGAAGGTGCAACCTTTTCTTCTTCGTAATCATACACTAGACCATACGCGTGTTCAGTTTCATAAGGTTCTGCGTCACACATCTGCTTTCTGTTCCCCTTTTGTAAATACCCAGGTGGTTCCTTCACTTCTGTTGTAACCTCTGTGATCCCAGGTTCAACCTTCTCAACTTCCTTGTCGAAAAACAAATTGTGAAGTCCCTGAAATATCTGATCTATGATCGATCGTAAATTTCTGATTGGGTTCCCAATGACAATGGTTGTCATAACTACTGTATTTTGAGAAAAAAATATCAGATTATTATAAATGTCCTTCTTCACAGTGCTTGGTGTATTGGTGACATCTTCTTGTCTCACAAGTTCTGTGAGATCTGCCATGGCTTCAATGTCAAATTCCGGTGAGGAAAAGAAAAATGATCAGGGGGGTGAAGTCATCGTCATCGGAGGAACTGAAGGCTACATCAGTATGCCAGACACTGACAAAGTACCAACATCAGTTTCAGAATACACTGTTATCGCGTATGACCCAGATTCGACATCTATGAATTCGGCGTCGTCTTGGGAGGAAAACCAAGAATGCCCAGGAGGGGGGCACGACTGTCTGTATATTGAAAGAGTTGAGAATGGTCGGGTGACCGCCATCACTGATAAAGATGGAAATGACTTTCTTCAAAAATTCGTTGATGACTTATACGCTGGTAAACTTGATAAACTTGATAAAATGATAGCAGAGGATTATGAAAATATGAAAAAGACTAAAAAGCTCTCCGAAGACAATAAGCTGATGGCTAAACTCGGTGATAACTGGGTAAAAATTGATCCAGGGATAAAATATGAGTATGAGAATGAAAGAGGGGGGAAGCAAGAGATTAACATGCCGATCGCTCAATACCTTGTGATATTGATGGTGATGTACAAAGCTGAAGGTAAACCGAAACCTACCATTAAAATCGATATGCCAGCTGTGAAGCGTGAACTTATAACTGGTGCACCGGTTTCCGCTCAAACAGAAGATCAACTCGCAAGTGCTAGAGCCTCCCAACCGACAACCAACGACCCTGCTAAAATGGATGCTAAAACTGCTGCTGGTGTTCAATGAAGTGCACCAAATAATGTAAAACGACACCTAAGTCAACGACTGAACTTTTAAAACATAAGTAAAATTTACAATGAACGATCAAATTAAAGAGATCCTCACCGAACTTCAGAGTTTGCGAAATGAAATTGTCGAGCTCAAGTCTCAAGTAGATGACCCATCCCGCAAACCCCGTGTGAAAAAACCAAGGGTCGACAAAGTGTGTTGCAAAGGTATTACCGGTAAAGGGACTCCCTGTCAGAATGGTGCAGTGGAAGGTGCCGAGTTTTGTAGAATGCATGGCGAAAGACCCCCTAAACCTGAGAAGCCTAAGCGGGTCCCCCGTGGCACACCAAAGATGAAGAAGATCCAACCCGAACATACCCACGGTTTTGGCCTTCCATGTAAGTTATGTGAGACACACGGAGATGTGATGAATGGTGGATTGACTGGTGAGGAATATATTGGTTGTATGGACGTCAGTGAGGACGAGTGACTAGTCTACGAGTTATGATCAGTGACTATGAGTAAATAACCAGGGATTATGAGGTTCAGATGGGTATCCAGTATGGGGTCTCATCTAGGATCTCATGGTTTAGGGTCATGGGACTATATTTACTTTTGTAACTTGTTTATTTTTTTTCTCAATACTTTTGAAAATCTCTTGAAACCAAAAGTATTTCACTTTTAGAAAAGTTTTTATTTGGAGGT
>Ga0102963_1000251_pt1 | contig 23006 bp, 14 predicted proteins | sample SalPon2_C_H2O_MG_2_FD_84522 | JGI IMG/M metagenome (GOLD analysis project Ga0102963, IMG submission 84522) | Salt pond water microbial communities from South San Francisco under conditions of wetland restoration - Salt Pond MetaG SF2_C_H2O_MG | ecosystem: Environmental > Aquatic > Non-marine... | reverse complement strand
GTTTGATTATCGACAGTGCTATCGTCAATCATTTACATGCTAAATTTATCACAACTGATAGTGCGAAAATTACAAATTTAACAACAGAAAAAATTACCGCTGATTCAGCAACAATAGATAGTGCAGGTATCAATCATCTTGTCATAGATTCTTCAATGACGTTTGATAATAAGAAATTTACACATGCACCATTGTTGACTATTAAAAACGAAACAGGTATTGTAGTTCTTTCGGGATATTTCTTATCTACGGATAGTGACATTAGGATTCCATAATGGCATTAAGAGCACTCATTGAAGACGGTTCTACTGGAATTAGAGAAACGAGATTAGCAGAACATTATAATATGCTCGGCAGAATTGCTTATCTCTATCAACAGAACCCTTCTGTTACATTAAGCGTTGTTGGTTCTAGTGGTAATATTACACCAAACATGACGGATACTCGTTATCGTTCAGGAACAGCAGCAAGGAATACTTCTGGTTCTTGGCCTACTGTCACTCCGATGCCAGGAGAAGGTGCTACTGGAGAACCGCAACTTGTGACTGGAGTCACTTATGATAAAATCAGTCAGAGTATAAGCAATCCAGGAACTTTCGCGAATCCAGACTATCAGTCTATAGATATTAAACCTGTTTATAGGGAAGACGATCAGACATTAAGAGAAATGTCTTATAATGATGTTGTTAATTATTTTATCAGTCCTGTCGTTTCTTCTATGCTTTCTACGAATGTAAATACTTCTCGAGCAGGCGGTTCTTATTATATTAGCACATCTTCATCAATTGCTGGTTCTACTAATTTGGGCGTTGTATTTGCAGATACCACTGCAAATCTTAGCGGTTATTCTGCTAGTGGTATTGGAGTGGCAGGTGCAATTCAAGACGTCTTTTCTACAACAACATATTATCTTCAAAGGGTTGATTCGAGTATTGTAACCCAAGGTTCTGGGTATAGAACCCCACTTGTGATTGATTATTCTGCTAATAGGAAAAATCAACCGGCTGGTTTGAGGCATATGACTTATGCTGAATTTGATACATTATTTGAACCGCTGATTAGATATGCTATCTATGGTTTGAATAATCAAACTTTAAGATATAACATAAACGGAAATGGTAGAAGGCAAGGAACTTCTATGGTAAACAGGCAAATGGTCGGAGTGAATGGACAATATACTCAATACAAAGCATCGACCAATGACTATCGTGCACAAGAATTTCCTAACGGAACTATTGTTACTCAGTCAACTTGGAATCTTAATCTAGAGAGAACTTAAAATGGACGGAAAATTTATTAGAGCAATTTTTAATAATGATGAAAGAACAGTTGTCGAATCATATTGGCAATTTGAAGATGGTGAAATCCGTGTAGATTATTGCCCTGCAAATGAAGATGATGAAACATATCAAAACATCTTAAAAGAAATTTCTATAGATGATTTACACACAGCAACTTATGAACACATTAAAGAGCAAAATTCAATCTATAGAGAATCTATCATCGATATCGCAAAGGAAGACGGTCTGATTTATGATATTGATGCGATCAATAGTAATACATATCAAGCGATAAGTAAGATTGTTTTCAAAGATTTTGATCCAGAAAAAAATAAAGAAGCGTTGTTTATGTTCAAATTATCTCTATTTGAGGTTGAAAGTATTAAAAAATCAGATGATAGAGAATCTAAAGCAAAGTTAAGAAAAGCAAAATCTATTATCGAAGCTCTTAAAATCGCATGTGATATCCATTTAAGTCAAGAGTAAATCAAATCTTTTGTTTACACAATGAAAAAAATATGCTGAATCAGATGGGATTTTATAATTGTTGTCTAATATAAAATTCCACTGTAATCCTATATTTGTATATGAAACTTTGAATCTTTCAATTATGTAAGATAAGAATACTTCATTATTTTCAATCCAAGATTGACTCATTTCATTTGGATAGACGTTATCAACTTTGCATTCTTCAAATGCAGATACACATTCATTTAATCTATCTGAAAATTTCAATTCTTCTATAGAATTTTTATTAGCGCCAATCACTCCAGTGTTCATACAATAACTGCTTTCATCAAATCCGTCAAGGGAAAGCATTGCGTTTTTACAACAAGATTTTGAATACATATCCATAGAATGCCAGTTATTGTTTTCTGTGTTATGCCTAAAAACTTCTAATTGCATTTTAGTCGGTATATTGTATATGCTAATCTTATTTAAATCGAAACGATCAAAAAAAGATATATTCTTTGAAGGGATTACATCAAAATCGATATACAACACTTCATCGTATTCTTGAGATAGTTTTTCTAATTTAAATATTTTTTCAAATTGAATATCGTTGTAATTTTTTGTTGAGGTTGTCAGTAACTCATAATCAGCATTGCATAATTTAGCATACCATTTATGCGACTCGATTATTGAATTTTTGTATTTCTGAAACTGTTCTCTTTTAAAATCAGTTGCAGAAGTATGCTCATCAACAATATCAGTGTATATACTAAAAATTATTCTTTTCATGCCAACCCCTAACATAATCAAAATTCTTATTGATGCAATGAATGAATTTAGTGTTCACCGGAATATAGTTCCATTTATCCATAACGTGATGCCAACCATCTTGCAGGTTTTGATATTTTATTTTTTGACTTAATATTTTATATCCCCATATCGTTTCATTATCATAACCAAACATATATCTAACACCATCATAAAAATCATCTTCAATAAGTTCTGACATAAAATTTAAAGTCTCTCTAAAATTTTTAAAATAGTCTAATTCTTTTAATGACTCTTTTGTTGTACCTATGATTCCTGTATTAAAGACTAAAGGTTTTTCGGTGATACCTTTTTCAATGAACATTACTTTGGTGTTCCAATATTTTGCCATAGGAGATCTGACGTTATGTTTAAATTTCATCGTATCTACTTCATTTACTTCTGGTCTGTTATAACCGCCGCCTGACATCACAGCGATACCTTTTCTAAGATCCCATTCTTCAAAAAAATTCAATCTGGTAACAGGTATCACATCAAAATCTAAATAAAGTATTTCATCAAATTCTTCTGCTAATTTATACAGCAAATGAATTTTATAGAAATTTACTATATTATATTCAGATATTTCAGGATATTCTTCTTGAAACCATTTTTTATATTCGATATAAGATTTATCATAAGTGTAGTGTCTGTATTCTATGTTATGATCAGAAGCATATGATTTTTGTTTGGACAACAACCAATCATAATTTCCATTGAACAAATCTTTTGATTCGTGATGTGATACTGTTTCAATGTTAATATAAAGGCTGAAGATAACGCTAGACAAGACCTATCACCATATACCTTTGATAATCATCTAAATCTAAAGTACCAGAATACAAAATATTAGTGAGTCCAGATTTTTCTATTAACTCTTCTACATCATTAACACAGTTAATATGATCATCATGATGAAACATATTATTGCTTTGTAAAGCAAAGACACATTCATTTTTATAATCTTTATTTTTTATTAGAATAGGAAGATCAGGCATATGCTCTGATGAAGTATTGATTACCAAGTCTATAGATTTATCGTATTTGTGCGGAACTGATACGTCAGAGATAAAACTTTTTAAAGTGTATTTTATATTTCTTTCCCATTTATGTTTATTGTAAATTGCAATTGCTTCTTCATCCAAATCTATATTTTGAATAAATTCTATTGTGAATTCTTCTAATAAAAAATCAATAAGAGGAAATCCATACCATCCACCATACAATTGAATTTTAGGAAACTCAACTGGAAGTTTAGATAGTTCTTCAACTAACCAAGATTTACATGCTATTTGATTAGGGTGAATGCTATATAAAAATTGTTTCATATCATAATTTTTTTCGACTACATGTCGCATTACATTATGATAAATTGGATTAATAATATTTTTCAAAACCTTGATATCCATCATCGTCTAATAAGTAATTACTGTTTCCTGTTTCAGTTTTTCTACGCCATCCATTAAATATGCAAATATTATAATCTTCTTTATAAAAATATTTTTTTACTTCTTCTTTTCCTGCCCTTTGGTAATTATTTTCATCATATCCATATAACCGAGAATACACTTCCCCTTTAGGCAACCAATTCAATTTTTCGAAATGGTGGAAATATAAAAAGGAATCGATTCCTTTATATGTAAACATATATTTTTCAGGATCTTCGATAAACGTATCCCATATTTTTGTTAAATCACCTTTCCATATCATAACAGAAGAATTTAAATTCATGTCAAATCCTGGAGGTTTAGGTTCCATATCAATGCGGTGAGGTTTCCAATACGCTTTGATTGTACATAACTTTCCACTTTCACTATAGTCGACAAGGTGAGTAATATCATTTTGTAAAACTACATCTAGATCAAAAAAGATTGTAGTTTCTTTTATAGCATATTGAAATAAAGTAAGTTTCCACCACCAAGTTTCTAATTGATAGTCTGGCAACGGTATTGTAACTACATTCGAATCAATACCATCCGGATTGTCCGTATAACATATAAAAGTAAAATCCTTATGAAATCTTTTACAAACCATCTTATAAAGTTTATTCACATGATCGTGACTGAATTTATCACCCCACTTCAAACAGCATATATTGAGAGACATTGCCTCTTCTCCTCAACTAATATTAGTTTTATTATATCATATTTATTTAGATTTGTAAAGCAATTTAATTATAAATAAAGTAAAATATCATGTCGAGTTACTTAGCATCGAGATTGGTCAAATGGCGGAATACGAAAAATTCACGTTCGACAAAGGTTCGGACATAGCAATCCAGTTAGAATTGGTTGACCCAAGCGGGAATAAAAAAGACCTGACTAACTATGACGCTGCCGCCAAAATGAAACGCAACTATAATTCTGATTCCGATGACACAACAGATTTTGCTGTAGCGATTAATGTACCTGCTACCGATGGAATCGTAACTCTTTCCTTGACAAATCAGCAAACAAACGCACTTCGTGTTGGAAACTATGTATATGATTGTGAGATCTCTTACGTAGATTCAAATGAATCTACTATTGTTGAGAGAATCATTGAAGGAAAGATACGAGTTAGCCCATCGGTGACATAAATGGCAGACGAAAGACCTCCAGTACAAACCCATATCCGAAAAATAATTATCGGCACTCCAGTCCGAAAAGTGACTGGTGCACAAGCGCAAAGTCTTGCTGATCTTGTAGATATTAGTGGATTAAATGATAGTGGTGGATATGGTGCAACAGGATATGACCTGATGCAATTTGATTTCGCTATGCAAAAATGGGTTTTTTCGAATTACCCAGACGGTCTTACGATCGCTGGTGGGGGTAAAGGTGTAGCGCTATCAGATTCTGCCGGAGGTGATTTCTGATGGCAAACAGAATTCTAATCAAAACCTCCAATAAAACTGGTTTAATTACTGATGCTCTCAATGCTTCTGCTAAGATTTTAAAAACAGGTGAACTTGCATACAGTTATGTGAACGGTGATTCTTCTGGCGGTGATAGATTATTTATTGGTGCTGGCGGTAACACTTCTGGCCGTGCTAGAGAAGTTCATATTATCGGTGGTAAATATTACACTGATATGATGGATCACCCACAGGGGCAAACTGTTCCTTTGAGTGCTATTATCACTGATGCTGATAATAAGATTTCAGAACTAAATGTAGATAATATATCTTTAAACGGTAATACTGTTTCAGGAGACGGAGATTTAACGCTTGATCCTTCTTCTGGTATCATCTATGCTGGTACTTCTCAGATTAAAGATGTCGTAGATCCTACTGATCCACAAGACGCAGTTACTTTAGCATATCTACAAAATCAAGACATGTTCTTCATCAACGCTGACGTAAATCAGGATGGAACTGGTAACGTCAAGACTGGAAAATTAGTTCAGGTTCGTGGTTCATGGAATATGAACACGAAAAGAATTGATCAACCAAATGACGGTGTAAAGGTTGAAATCAATCTAGATTCTGATGTACTTGGTCTTTCTTCTCTTGAAGTAGATAACGTCTTTATTGATGGTAATACTATCAGCACGACCAGCGGCGATTTGATTATTGACCCAAATCCTGTCGGTAATGCTGGTAAGGTAGTTATAGCTGGTGATTTGCAAGTTGACGGTACAACTACGACTATCAACTCAACGACTTTAGAAGTTGATGATAAAAATATTACTCTTGCTTCTGGAGCACCAAATAGAGAAACTGCTGATTCAGCAGGTATCCATGTAGACGGTGCAGAAGCAAATATTTGGTATGATGCTCCAACTCATTCTTGGAATTTCAATATTCCAATTTATGCTCCGAATCTAGATGTTGGAAACGGAACTATTTCTGGCGGGACTCTAGAAGGTAAATATGCTGGATTTGATTCAGACTTTGCCCTAAAGACTACTGATGATCTTACTGAAGGTTCTACTAATCTATATTATACAACTGCGAGAGCAGATAGTGATGCGAGAAGCGCACTTTCAGTAGAAAAGATAGGTGGGTTTGGTGACTTAACGTACGATTCTTCTAGAGGAAGATTCGAATATCAAGGGGTCACGACTCAACAAATTCGTTCTCAACTCGGCGCTTCAGGGGATATATCTTACGATTCATCGACTGGTATTTTCAGTTTAGATGTTGAAGAAATATACACTGAAGAAAACTTTGATTCAGATTTTAGAATAAGATTATTATCTACTTCTACTGATTCTATCGCCGAAGGAAATAATTTATATTTCACTACACAAAGAGCAAGGAATACTTTAAGTGTTCAAGATAGTTCTGAACTCGGCAGTTTAACTTACGATTCTGCTCGAGGACGTATTACTTTCGGATTCACTGAACAAGAAGTCAGGGATCTATTTAGTGCTAGTGGAGATCTTTCTTACGATTCTGCGACTGGTAGATTTTCTATTGATGTTGAAGTACAATATACGAAGGCAAACTTCGACAGTGACCTGAGTATTTCTAACACTGATTTTCTTCCTGAAGGCGATAGCAACTTATATTATACAACAGCAAGAGCAGACTCAGATTTTGATGTAAGATTATCAACAAAAACTACAGATGATTTAACCGAAGGGTCAAACCTTTACTATACGACTTCTAGGTTTGATTCAGACTTAGGTGATAGAACAACTACTAATCTAACAGAAGGAACCAATCTATATTATACCGATGAAAGAGTAGATGATAGAATTTATAATCTACTTCATGCCGGAGAAGGTATAGATCTGAATTATGATGATCTAGGAAACGAACTTGATATTTCAGTAGAATTAGCAAGTACTCTCAATCCGGGAATTGCAAAATTTGATTCGCAGGACTTTTTAGTCACTGCAGGAAATGTAGAAATAGCAACTATTGATTGCGGAACATATTAATCCTTATTAGGAAAATAAAATGGCAACGACACCAAAAGTATTACTCAAACGATCTTCTATAGCAGGAAGGGTTCCCGATAGTGGAGACCTACAGTATGGTGAACTCGCGATTAACTTCGCAGATGGAAAACTATACTATAAAGATGATTCAAATAATATCCGTTCTTTTATCGACTCTGCTAGAGTACAAGCGATTGCTGATAGAATTGAGTCAGTCGCTGAAAGTCAACTTGATTCTGGTGAAGTAACTTCTTTAATTGATTCCACATATATTAACACTCTTATTGCTGCTTCTACTATCAACGACCTGATTGATAGAAACCTTTTCTTAGATTCTGCTGAAGCAATTCAATTGATCGACTCTGCGTATGTTAACGCACGTGTAGACAGAAACCTTTTCTTAGATTCTGCTGAAGCACTTGATCTTATTGATTCTGCGCACGTTCAAAGTAAAATAACAACAGCATATATTAGCAGTTTGAATACAGATGCTGATACAGTTGACGGATATCACGCACAAGCATTTTTTGACGCGATTGATTCTGCTGTCACCGCATTGGTCGATGGAGCTCCTGGCGCACTCGACACTTTGAATGAACTTGCTGAAGCATTAAATGATGACAGCAATGCTTATAATAATCTTCTTTCCTTAATTGCCGCACAACTTGATTCTGCTGAAGCACTTGCTCTTATTGATTCATCACATATTCAAAGTAAAATTACAACTACATTTATCAATAGTTTAAATACAGATGCTAAAACACTGAACGGTGATAGTGCCTCTTATTATCTAAATTATAATAATCTTACAAATACTCCAAATGTTTTAGATTCAACGAATGTAAGTAACATCATTTTATCTGATGTCACAAAAACTTTTGTTGACGGATTAGAAGTAAATGCAGACACGCTTGACGGGTTTGAAGGAACATATTATCTTAATTATAATAATTTCAATAATACTCCATACATTCCAAAATATGGTACAGATTATGTAGATTCTGCATGGGTTCATGCGATGGTAGATTCCTTTGTGGATTCTGCCTTTATCCGTTCTCATCAAGATTTTAGATATGCTTCTTTAACAGGCGTTCCTACAAACGTATCAACTTTTGCTAATGATGCAAACTATTTGGATTCTACAACTGTACAGGGTGTTATCAACGCATCGTACATTGATGGACTAGTCAATTCAAACTATTTGGATTCAGCAGAAGTCATTGCTTTGGTAGACTCTGCATATATCAATGATCGTATTACTCCACACTATGACGGATTTGATTCTGACTTTGCTGCTAAAACTACAACAGATCTAACTGAAGGATCAAACCTCTACTATACGAAAACAAGAGTCGACTCTGATATCTCAGCATCATTGAGCGATTCAGTTAATACTGTCACTGTTACAATCAATAACGTGATCGAAGATAAGGTTGACAGTGCATATGTTCTTGCAAGAGTTGCAGAAGCACCGTTCCTCGATTCAGCAGATGCAATAACACTTATCGATAGTGACTATGTTCAAGCAAGACAGGATTATGCTTACAGTTCTCTAACAGGAGTTCCTACAAATGTAAGTCAGTTTGCAAATGATGCTAACTATCTGGACAGCACTACTGTTCAGGGTGTCATTGATGCAACATATATTCAAGCGAATCAAATAACATATGATTTCCTAGATTCCGCAGAAGCAATTGCTATTGTTGATTCAGCATACGTTCAAGCAAGACAAGACTATGCTTATTCATCACTTACAGGCGCACCAACTAATGTTTCTTCATTCACTAATGACGCAGGATATTTAACTTCTGCAACAACTACGAATCTTGTAGACTCAGCGTATGTCAGACTAAGAGTACCAACTGATCAAGAACTTCGTACAACTTCTGATGTAGAATTTGCTCAAGTTCAAGCTCCTATAGTTTTCAGAGCAAAAAATGATGCTGGTGATACACTCAATATCGGTGAAGTGGTTTACATTAAAGGGATTTCTGGTAATACACCTACAGTAGATCGTGCTGATGCGAATGATCCTACAAAAATGCCTGCGTTTGGTATAGTTAGAGCAACAGCAAGCAATAATTCAAATATTGATATCGTAACATTTGGCTCTCTACAAAATGTGAATACTACAGGATTAAATCTTAGAGACACTCTCTATGTGAGCACAACTCCTGGTCAATTTACAAATACTAAACCATCTGGTGAATCAAGTCTAGTTCAGAATATTGGTAAGGTAGTAAGAGTTGGATCAAATGGTATTATCCGTGTCGGCGGTGCGGGTCGTACAAATGCTACACCAAACTTGGATGCAGATCAGTTTTTCTTAGGTAGTGATTCAAACTATGCAGTTCCGACTGACTTTACTACTGCCGTTCGTGAAAAACTTGTAGCAGGAACAAATATACTCTATGATAGTTCAACTGGTGTAATATCTACAGTAGACAGTGCAACTTTCACTTCTGTCAATGTGACGAATAATGTTACCGTTGGTGGCAACTTGCAAGTTAATGGTACGACACTTACAGTTAACTCAGAAACACTTGCTGTTGGTGATAATCTTATCTATATGAATCAGTTAGAATCTGAAGGTTCACCGACGCTTCAGGTTGATGTGGGTTGGGCAGCAAACGTAAATGATAATGGTACATATACTCACGTTGGTATGTTCCGTGATGCATCAGACGATACATTCAAAGTCTTTGGTAACTATGCACCTGAACCTGATTCTGATGTACAAATCAATACTGCTCACGCATCATTTGAACTTGCTCCGTTTGCTGCTAAAACGATTACAGGGCAATATCTAGGATTCGATTCTGACTTTAATCAAAAGACGACTTCAAATTTGACAGAAGGTTCTAACCTTTATTATACGACTGGTCGTTTTGATACAAGATTTGCTTCTAAATCTACAACTGATTTGAGTGAAGGTTCTAACCTTTACTATACAAAGGCACGTGTAGATTCAGATATCTCTGAAGAACTTTCTGCTGTAGGGCAGTCTATAGTTCCAGCATCAGATAGTGCTTATGATCTTGGTTCACCTACGAATAAATGGAAAGACCTATATCTTTCTGGGAATAGTTTGTACTTGGGTGGAAATAACATCCACAGACTTGGGGATGATTTCAGATTCGTAGATAGTCAGGGAAATCTTGTCAGATTGTTGGCAAGTAACATTCATGACCGAATCGTTGACTCAGCATTCATTTTAAGTCTTATCGACAGTACCCATGTTACAAATATTATTGATAACTCCACTGACGTGTTTATCAATAATGTAGATTCTGCCTATGTTCAATTGCGCCAAGACTATGCATACTCATCTCTTACTGGAGTTCCTACAAACGTAAGCCAGTTTACAAATGATGCTGGATATATTACAACTGCACAGTCGACTGATTCGGCTGAAGTGCAAGCAATTATCGATTCTGATTTTGCACAAAGAACAACAGATGAATTAAGTGAAGGTCAGTCTAATCTTTATTATACAAAAGTAAGAGTTGATTCTGATATTGCTGCTTCATTAAGTGATTCAGTTAATACTGTTACTATTACTATCAATAATACTATTGAAGATAAAGTAGATTCTGCTTATGTGCTAGCAAGAGTTGCAGAAGCTCCATTCCTAGATTCAGCGGATGCTATTAATCTTATTGATTCTGCTTATATCAACGCAAGAGTAAATGCTACAGACTCTGCAGCAGTTGTTGGTATTATCAATAATACAGTTGATAAACCTTTTGTAGAGGCACTAGGAATTAGTGCTGGGTTAGATTCTGCTCAAATTCTTTCCATTGTAGATTCAACATATGTTCTAAACATATTGGAATCAGATTATTCTGCCCCTATTGAACAGCATATCTATGTTTATACTGCTGATTCTGGTCAGACAGTCTTTACTGGTGCTGATGATAATGGATCAACTCTTCTATTTAATAGTCATAAAATTACCGTCTTTATGAACGGTATGCTTCTTTCTGGATTAAACGATATCACTTTAAGTGGTGGAAATACAGTCACTTTAACAGAAGGTGCAGATAGTGGTGATGTTCTTCAAATTGTAAGACTTGAAGGTAACACAGCAATTGTTGATTCTGCTTTTGTAACTGAAATCATTGATTCTGCATACATTAACGATCGTGTATCTGCTACAGACTCTGCTGCTGTTATTGGGATTATTACTAACACTATAGACTCAGCATATATTCAAGCGAGACAGGCAGATATATATCGAGATTCTGCTTTTGTAATTGAAATCATTGATTCTGCGTATATTAACGCTGCTATCGGCGTTGCAAATGATTCAGCATCAACAACTTTAATTATCCAAGATGTTGTTGATTCTGCTTATGTACAACTAAGACAAGATTACGCATATTCAAGTTTAACTGGAACTCCGACTATTCCAACATTCGGTAATGATTATGTCGACTCTGCGGCAGTTATCGCGATCATTGCTTCTGAAACTTTAGACTCTGCTCTTATCGTAAATCTTGTTGACTCTGCTTATATTCAACTTCGTGATAGATTCCAAGATTCATCTTTGGTAACATCAACTATTGACTCATCGTATATTCAAGCAAGAATTCCTGAATCATACCTTTCTACTCTTATTGATTCAGATTTTGTAGACAATTTAGATATACCTGAAGCAACTTTCAATGTTGTCAATAACGGTTTTTCTGCTTACACCTTTACAGGTGATGGATTTACAACTGGTAGAGATAATCCTACTCTTTATCTCTATCGTGGATTGAAATATAAGTTTAGTGTAAATGCTAATGGTCACCCATTTGAAATCAGAGTTTCAGATGGTGGTTCGGCATATAGCACTGGAGTAACGAATAACGCTTCAGAAGTTGCAGATATCTACTTTACTCCAGATATGAATACACCGAATACTTTGGTTTATCAGTGCACTAACCATGGAAGTATGGTTGGTAATATTATTATTCTTGATAATAATTCATTCCTGGATTCTTCAACTGTAACTGGTGTTATCAATTCTTCATATATTCAAACGAATCAGATAACATATAACACTTCGGATTTCTTGGATTCTGATACTGTATCTCTTGTAGTTGATGCAGCATATGTTCAAGCACGTCAAACAACTTATGATTTCTTAGACTCATCTGAAGTTATCAATTTGATTGACTCTGCTTATGTTCAAGCACGTCAAATTATCAGTGGCGGCGGAGGAGGAATAGACTCTGCGGCAACTATCGCTTTGATCGAAGCAACAGTTGATTCAGCATATGTCGCTTTCCGCGAAGCAAACGCAGGAGTTGTTGGTGGCGGTGGTGGCGGTTTAGATTCTGCTCTTATCTCTCAGTTAATTGATTCTGCATATATTAGCAATCGGTTTCCGGTAGGTGGTTCTTCTACTCTTATTACTCCTGTTGGTTTTGCCTTCGTCAACACCACATCAAACGGTTCTGGTACAGGTATTAGTTGGTCAAATTGGAACTCATCTAACTACACATTAGATTTTACTTTTGACGTCGCACAACCCGATACAAACTATGCTGTTATAACAGACTGTGATGTATATGATAATTATTATGTTGGTATTACAAACAAAACAACGACTGGATTTAGAGCAGAGTTTTATGATGATACACAAGGTCGTACACCAAGTTCGTTTAGTCCATTTACATTTATAATTTACGGATCTGTGCCTACGCAAAGGATTGCTGGCGGTGCCGGTCTGGATTCTGCTACTACTATTGCTCTTATTGACTCTGCTTATGTTCAAGCACGTCAAACTGCTGGTGGCGGCGGCGGAGGGGATGTAAGTCTCGCATTTAAAACAATATCTGTTTCGGGTCAAGATGATATTGTCGCTGATAGTTCTTCGGATACTCTTACTTTCGAAGCTGGTCCGAAAATCACTTTAACGACTGATGAAAATACCGACACTGTAACAATTTCTGCTCACAGTTTCATGGATTCTGCTTCGTTGATTCAATTGATTGGTCAGCAAGTCGGTACAGGTAATTCACTTACATACAGCAGATATTATTATACTGCTGATTCTGGGCAAACAGTATTTACTGGAGCAGATGATAGAGGAACAATATTAGATGTCATCCCTTCAAATGTTGAAGTTTATGTAAACGGCATTCTTTTAGTAGACTCTAATGATTATACTCTAGAAACAGACACCCTAACTCTTACTTCCTTTGCGGATAGCGGTAACTTAATCGCGATCATCGAAACTATCGGTGATATAAGAACTGGTGAAGTAGGATACGCATTAAACGAAGCGAAATTTGAATATACTGCGGATTCTGGACAAACAGTATTTACTGGTGTAGATGATAATGGCAATACTTTGGCATATTCAAATGCTGGTTTCATAGATGTATTCTTGAATGGTATTTTGATTTCTGAGAATAATGACTATACCAAAAATAACAGTAACCAAATCACTTTGATAAGTGGTGCTGATTCAGCAGATGTTCTAACTGTTCTTTATAAGACTGGTCATGTAACTTCTCCTCATATTAGCATTTTTGAATACGCTGCTGATTCTGGTCAAACTTCAGTAAGCGGTTTAGATTTAAATGGTGATATTCTGGTATACAGTAGAGATGCCTTACAAGTTCATCTAAACGGTATTCTTTTGAAACCTTCAATTGACTATGTTGCTACGACTGGTACAGTAGTTGAATTCACTAACTCACTTGATTCCGGTGATGATGTTATGATTTCTGCTTTCTCTGGTATAGTAGGCACGTATCTAGAAACCTTTAGATTCAATGCAGATTCGGGTCAATCTCTTTTCCGCGGAATTGATATAAACGGTGAAAGATTAGTTTACCAAACAGGAAATACTCAGGTGTTCTTGAACGGTATTTTGTTGACTGAATCTGATTATACTGCTTCTAATGCTTTGGATATCACTTTGGGTTCTGGAGCAAATGCTGGGGACGAATTGGTTATTAACTCTTTCAGCAAATCAGAAGTAAACAGACCTCTTACTGTAACTGATGGTATCGACTCTGGTTCTGTTATCGGTCTTATTGACTCTGCATATATCCAAGCAAGGCAAGTTGATACTTATCAAGATTCAGCATGGGTACTCGGTATTGTTGACTCGGCATATGTAAATTCTAGAATCAGCACTATTGATTCTGGTTTGGTTACAGGGTTGATCAATGCAGATTATATCAACACAAACAGCAGAGCAGACTCAGCGTTTGTAACTAGCATTGTAGATTCTGCTTATGTGGCAGGAATTCAAAACAAGTGGAGAGAATTTAATTCATTCACAAGTTTGATACCAAATAGTAAAAACATTATCGATTGTTCTGCTTCTACTATCACAGCCTTGCTTCCTCCTTCACCTGCTTTTGGCACCGAAGTTAGAATCATCGATGGTACTGGTAATGCCGCAACAAATAATATAACTATTGATAGAAATGGTCAAAAGATATTGGGTAATGATTCTGATTTTATCATCGACCTTAATAGAGCAGGTGTAGAATTCGTATTCTACAATGAATCAAACGGATGGATATTGATAGAGAACTAATATGGCAAAACTTAGCGAACTCAGACGAACGAACGAAATAGCATATGATGGAACAGGATTTGATTCAGCAGAAGTTTTAGAAATTTCTGGTTCTGGTCTTCAAGTTTATAGTACTCTAGATTCCCTTCCTATGTCTTCTCTAATAAAAGGAGATCAGGCATATATTCAATCAAATAATAGATTGTACATTTCAAATGGTTCTGGTTGGTATAATGTTGGATTGGTAAATGCTACTCCGACTTTAACAGTTTCAAATGGTTCTATAGTTTTAGATAAACTTGGATCAACTACAACTATAACACTGACTGCTACGGATTCAGATACTCCTCTTTTAGGTTTGACTTATACTGTAGAATCAGATGGTAATTTTTATGGTCTTGCTACTCTCAGTCAAGATTCATCAGTGTTTACTATTACACCAAGAAGCGAAGATAGTGCTACTACGACTACAGCAACTTTGACTTTCAAAGCAAACGATGGCATAAATTTTTCAACAGATACTACAGATTTTGAACTTACATTTTCTAACATTATAGATTCATCTTCACCGACTGTACTGTTGTTGAAAGCAGATGGTAACTCCGCAACTAATGCAAATATCACATATCAAAATTCAAGCGATGTATCAACAGGATTTACAGAAGCTGGTAATCCTCAAGCGTCAACATTTAGCCCATATCGTTCTGGTGGATACAGTGCATATTTTGATGGCAGCAGTGATGCATTGGTTATATCTGATAACACAGACCTGCAACTCGGTACTGGCGAATTCACAATTGAGTGTTGGGTTTATTTTAATGATGTTAGCGGGATTTATGGTGTTTTTGCGAAAAGGAATTCTACATCTGCGTATTGGAGAATATTAGTAAATAATGGAAATTTGAATTTTAGGACTAGCAATTTAGCAGAAGTGTCAATTTCTACTGTCGTCACTGAAAAGTGGTATCATATATCTGTAACAAGAGATTCTAGTTCTAATCTTAGATTTTTTGTAAATGGCAATTTAGAAAATACATCATCAAACTTTACTGAAAATATAAACTACGTGGGAGCAGATGTAAGGATTGGAGAGTATCAAGCTTCACAAGGTAATTTGCCAGGATACGTTGTTGATGCTCGTATTATTAAAGGTACATGTTTACATACTGCTAACTTTACACCACCAACAGAATCACTAACAGCAATATCAGGAACCACGTTATTAGCATGCCATCTTCCTTACTTTGCAGATGGTTCAACGAATAATCATGAAATTACTGTATCTGGTGATGTTCACACTGTACCATTTGGTCCATATGATTATGAACCATGGTCTGCAAATGATGTTGGTGGTTCTGTGTACTTTGATGGTTCTGGTGATTATATTGATGCAACTGTTGGAACTGCTCCTGGTACTGGTGATTTTACTTATGAAGGATGGATTCGTTGTCCGAATACTGCAACTGGATCAAATCAATGTATTTTTGATACCAGTACTGATGGATTTGGTACAGGCGGTCTAGAACTCCAAGTTGGCACTGGTGGTGAATTCGGTGCATTAAGTGACGGTGGTGGGGTTGCTGTTTTCTATCTTGGATCAGGGCAAAGTTATTTTAATGATACTTGGCATCATTTTGCTGCAGTTAGAAATAGTGGCAGTCTTAGTTTTTATATTGATGGTGTACTTAAAAGTGGCCCTCACTCATTTACTAGAAATATTTCTAGCACAAATTTAAGATTAGGATATAATCGTAGATCAACACCAACCGAACCTTATATTGGCCAGATAGCAGATTTTAGATATACAAGATCTGCAGTGTATACTGCAGCATTTACACCACCAACTGCACCATTAGGGCACATTACTAATACGCAAGTTCTGATGAATAACAAATCAGATGCAAATGTGTATGATGCTGCTGCTGCAAATACACTAACACTTGTTGGTAATACACAATCATCAACAGCACAAAGAAAATTTGCAACATCTTCTGCTGTATATTTTGATGGTTCTGGAGATTATATAGAAACTGATTTTACAAGATTGTTAGGTGCTGGAGATTTTACGATTGAAGGATGGGTTCGTTGGGGTGGCAATACCGAAAATTATTTCTTAGACTTTCAAGGTACAAACAGACTTTCTTTATGGTATGTAAATACCACTGGCAGTAGTGCACAAGAAAAATCTTTTGTTGCGTATGATAATGCGTATAGAGGTCTGTTAAATTCTGCTTCATATGCCACTGTCTATAATAATTGGAATCATATTGCTTGGGTAAGAAGCAGTGGTACTATAACTATGTATCTTAATGGAGTATCAAAATATAGTTGGTCTAGCAATTTAGATTATTCAGACGCAACTCTTACCATTGGAAATACAGATCCAGCAAGAACCTTTGATTTTCATTGGCTAGGATATATGCAAGATATAAGAATTACAAACGGTCTAGCAAGATATAACGCCAACTTTACCCCAACAACAGCAGAGTTTGAATTGTAATATGCTTAGAAAACTCAGCAAATTATTAAAGTCTCAGCAAGATGCAAATAATACTGGTGGATTTGATTCGGCAGAAATTATCAAAATTACTGCTAGAAAACAAATAGCATATTATGCTACTTTAGATTCTTTGCCGTTTAATAGTTTGGTTCTTGGCCAAAGAGCTTTTGTTGAAGAAAATAAAAGAGTGTATATAAGCAATGGTTCTGGTTGGTATAATTATAGAGTTGTTAATATAAACCCAACACTTTCTTTAAGTTCAAATTCTGTTACCTTTTATGAATCTGGCGGAAATGAAATCATCATTGCAACAGCAATAGATTCTGACAATCCTGTAAGTATCATCAATGTAGATTCAGATGGATCTTTTGGTGGAATGGCAACATTATCACAAGATTCTTCTGTCTTTACTATCACACCATTGGGCGATATTACTACAGAAACAAGTGACTTAACTTTCAGCGTGACTGATGGAATTAACACCGCAGTTCAAACATTATCATGCACATCACTTGTCCCTACTCTCAATCTAAGTGTCAGCGACACTAGCGGGGACGAAGGTTCATCTGTTACTGTTTCTATAGCAACTACAAATTTTGTGAATGGCCCAAGAGGAACTGGTCCGATACCTTACACTATCACTGGAGTTTCTTCTGCTGATATAAGTGGAGCAAGTTTGACAGGAAGTTTAACTTTGAATGGTTCTGGTAACGCTTCACAAACTTATACATTTAGTAATGATGCAGCATCTGAAGGAGCAGAATTATTCACTTGGAATTTAGATCCATTTTATCAAAAATGGTCGAACGCAAGTTATGTTTCTACTACAATCAATGACACTTCCAGGACTGTTTCTTACCAATGGTACTCAATAAATGACACTACACCGAACGAAGGTACTACATTATCATTTACTGGTAGAACATATAATAGTTCTGAAACAATGTATTGGTCATTTACTGGTACGAATGATGTGTCAACATCAAGTGGAACTCTATCTAAAGCTGGGCCATATACTTCAGGATCAGATACTTATTATACACATAGTGGTTCCACGACTATTACTGCTGATACTACCACTGAAGGGACGGAATCTTATAACCTTTATCTTAGGTCTAATAGTGCGGCTGGAACAGTTAGGGCAACACAATCCATATCTATTCAAGATACATCAACTACGCCGTCTGGCGGCGGCGGCAATTGGTCGTTTACTTATAACAGAGTTCGTTTTTACACTGGACCTGGGCAGACTGGGTTTGTGCTACGAACTGCAAATGTATCTAGTGACCCTAATGCTGCAAGTTCAGGTAACGGCGGTCCTGGTGGTTACAGATATACCGTATGGGCCACTAAATTCGGTGCGGCAGCTGCTTCTTATTGGAACACCAACAACACTCCCAATGGTGGATATATAACATTTGCTACAGATAGATACACAGGAAATACTTATGATCAATATCATATGTTATTTTTAACAGGCGCTGCCAGTGATGCTAATAGCGCTGGAAATTGGCAAACGATGGTATTTGATTTAAACGGATCTGTTCAGGCTTCATTTCAATTTGGATCACCAGGAACATCATCTGTAGGTATCAATAATGGTTACACTTCATCAAGTTATCACTGGTCGTCTACTTATAATTCGCGCAATACTGTCTTAGACCATGGTAATACCAACATAGTTGGCCCATAGATCTTATAAATACTGGTAATTAAGGAAATAAAAATGGCGAATTATAGAAGTTTTAGTAAAAGATTTAGTAAATCTAGAGCATTAGCATCTTACTTGCGAAGAGCTATTGATCAACAGACGATTGTAGAAACTGGTAGAGCAGGTGCTAATGTAGGATCTGTTGACTCTGCTGCTGTTGAATCTATTTCTAGAGCTTCAGCAGTTGACTCTGGAGAAGTAACAACCCTGATTGATTCAAACTATATCAAAGCTAAAATTGACGGTGGATATATCCGCGACTACATTGACGAAGAATATATTAAAAGTTTCTTTGATTCTGCTTACATTTCTACATTAGCAGGAGGTGGTGATGCTCCTACCATCACATCTGTGTCACCAACTTCTTATAATGGCGCATCAGGATATGACATTACTGTAAATGGAACTAATTTTACGATTGGTACATATGTAGATTTTATCAATAATGTTGGTGCCGAATATAGAGCTTCATCGACAACGCTTGTATCACAATCGCAGGTTATTGCTCGTACTCCTACATCATTTTCTGCTTCTGTTGATCCACTGAGTGTAAAGGTTACAACTCCTAATGGAACAACAACTGCATCAAATGTGATTACAACTGGTAGCTCACCGTCGTGGAGTACAAGCACCAATCTAGGTTCATATTCTAAAAATTCCCCTGTAGATCTAACGGTCGTAGCTACAGACCCACAATCTCAACCTGTTACATATCAAGTAAAGTCTGGCAGTTCATTGCCTACAGGATTATCTCTTAATTCAAATACTGGTAATATTACTGGAACATTAAATTATAGTATATCATCGAATACAAGTGTGTCTACTATTATCACTGCGAGTGATACATCGAGTAATACGACTGATAGAACATTTAATTGGACGATTACTCCTACATCATCGATATCACAAACAATCAATTTGCCAGTTTTAGGTGATCAGTATTTTGGTCCGACTGGTGGTTCAAACGGAGAAATGAATTCATGGTTTGAGACAAATGTAAGAACTAATGGAAACTTTGATGAGTTATTTTACAGTGTGGGAAATGATGTGTATAACAACACCGTATTGCGGGGGATGTGGTTATTTAGACCTAGAACGACTCTAAGAGTAGATTATGACGTTAGAGGAGCTAGAGGTGGAGATAACTATGCTTATAATATATATGGAAGGGGAAGAAGAATAACCGGATCATTTTATCTTGGTTCTAGCACGGTTCTTTTAGCATGGGTAGGAAGACCTGGTCATGGATATTACAGCTCATCTTTCGATTGGGCAGCTTGCGGAGGCGGCGGGTGCTCTGGTCTGATGATTACACGGCAAAATAACCAATTCAGCTCTGGTTATTTTTATCCTGTTGCGATAGCAGCAGGTGGCGGAGGAACTCCTGGCGGCGGTAATGGAGCAGGTCATAGTACGGATAATTGGTCAGCACTACCATTAGATTATCCATATAGAGCAGGATACACAACCGGAGGGCGGTATAGCGCGCAAACAACTGATGCTGGCCAAAATGGCGCAAATAATAGTAGCTATCCTCTTGGATATCCAGCTGGTGGTGCTGGATGGTTATATTCCGGCCAGAATCATACTCCCAGTAACAATCACGCTTATCTTGCTGCTGCGGCTGGCCGGTCTAATTCCCCATGGCTTAATTTATTTAGCACTAATAACAGCACTACGTCGTATGGTAACAATTATACTTGGTACGGATCTCCTGGTGGATTTGGAGGCGGAGGCGGCACTTGGCATCAACGTCAAAGCCAGTCAAGCAGCACACTCCAGCTATATCATAAATATGGAGGCGGCGCAGGAGGATACTATGGAGGATATCCAACATCTTCCGCTAGGGTCACTGGTGGTACTGACATTAACGGTGGTATTAATGGCAGCCGCAATTATCAATATCCCTATGCCTCTGATTGGAATCCGGGGGTGTCAAATGGCACCTCAACACCAGTTGGTTTGAATAATAATTATTATGGCGCTTATAGCTATGCCCTTGGATTAGAAAGTACGGGATCTTATACATTTGGTGGCGGTGATGTTGATGGTACTGCACCATCAGCTGGCCAAACAACAGCATACAGCTCTAGCTCGACTGGTGCTTATTGGAATTCTACTTTACCGCGACCAACAGATAACGGTTTGAATAGCGGTGATGGTTATGTGGGATTAGTATTTAGTGTAGCATAATCTCTAAACAAAAAAACATATAAATAGTCTCAGTAGATTTTAAAATGTCGGAGACTATTTTATGGCACCACCAAATAGTAGAGATACTCTTATAGATTATTGTCTTCGTAGACTCGGAGATCCTGTACTAGAAATCAACGTTGACGAAGATCAAATTGAAGATCGTATTGACGAAGCAATACAATATTGGCAAGAATTTCATTCTGATGCTACAGTTAGAACTTATCTGAAACATCAAGTGACTCAGACTGACATCAACAACGAATATATTCCTATTCCTTCAAACGTCTTAACTGTTTCTAGAATGTTTCCTATGGCATCTGCCTTTGGAACTTCATTTAATATGTTTGACATTAAATATCAAATGATGCTTAATGATATTGCTGATATGCAAAATTTTGCAGGAGATTTAGCGTATTATGAGCAAATGCAACAATATCTTTCACTCTTAGATATGAAACTCAACGGTACACCACAAGTTCAATGGTCACGGCATCAGGACAGACTTTATATTTTTGGTGATATTGCGGATGGAGATATTCAAGTCGGTGAATATATTGTAGCAGAAGTTTATACTCTTATAGACCCAGATACTCATACATCTATTTACAACGATCTTTGGTTAAAAGAATATGCGACTGCTTTAATTAAATTGCAGTGGGGTTCTAATCTAATTAAATTCGAAGGTGTACAACTTCCTGGCGGTGTAACTTTTAATGGTCGTCAAATGTATGAAGATGCACTGACGGAAATAGAAAGATTAAGAGCTGCTATCAGAGAAGAATGGGAAATGCCACCAGACTTTTTCGTAGGATAATATTATGGCACGCAATCTTTACTTTTCAGAAAAAGTAAGATCTGAAATGGATCTCTATGAAGATATAGTCATAGAGGCATTGAAAATGTATGGGCAAGATATTTACTATCTTCCTCGTGAACTTGTAAACGAAGATGTGTTACTTGGTGATGATGTTGCGTCTCGTTTTCCTCAATCCCATAAAATCGAAATGTATATCGAAAACGTTGAAGGGTTTGACGGAGAAGGAGATCTTTTCACTCGTTTCGGTGTAGAAATCAGAGACGAAGTAACTCTCGTTGTTGCTAAAAGAAGATTTGAAGTTCAAGTTCGTAGACCCGATAATGCTATTCAAGTCACTCGTCCTGCTGAAGGAGATTTGATTTGGATTCCTCTTACAAATAAAATGTTTGAAATACAACATGTAGAACATGAACAACCATTTTATCAAATTGAAAATCTTCCTGTTTATAAAATGCGTTGTACTCTGTTTGAATATACTGGTGAAGATTTCGATACTTATATTGATGGTATCCAGGATATCGAAAAAGAGCAGTCTTATCAGTATAAGATATCTGTAGATGCTCCGAGGAAACCAACTGCTACTATCGTTATGGATTCAAGTACAGTTGCGAGTATCAGTCTAATTCAAGGCGGAAGGTATTATACTTTCGCTCCTACTATTACTTTCACTGGAGGTATGGATTCAAACAATGTTCCTATCGACAGTGCTGCTGCAACAGCAACGATCAGTGGTGGATTAGTCACAGGAATTACTCTTACGAATGCTGGAGCAGGATATGATTCGTCACCGACAATCAACTTTATCAGTGGAACTGCAAATGATAGTGATTATGATATCGGAGACACTG
>Ga0102963_1000250_pt1 | contig 23033 bp, 20 predicted proteins | sample SalPon2_C_H2O_MG_2_FD_84522 | JGI IMG/M metagenome (GOLD analysis project Ga0102963, IMG submission 84522) | Salt pond water microbial communities from South San Francisco under conditions of wetland restoration - Salt Pond MetaG SF2_C_H2O_MG | ecosystem: Environmental > Aquatic > Non-marine... | reverse complement strand
TTTTCTGATTCAGAGATACTATCAGTAAGTAAGTCATTTGCAAACTCTGGTGGTTTTTCTGATTCAGAGGTACTATCAGTAAGTAAGTCATTTGCAAACTCTGGTGGTTTTTCTGATTCAGAGGTACTATCAGTAAGTAAGTCATTTGCAAACTCGGCCGGTTTTTCTGATTCAGAGGTACTATCAGTAAGTAAGTCATTTGCAAACTCGGCCGGTTTTTCTGATTTGCAAATTAAAACTTTATTTAAAAATATTAGTGATTCACCAACTTTTGGTGATTTGTTAAATTTTTCTGCTCAAAAATCATTTGCAGACTCTTTTTCTACCAGCGATGATACAAACTTATTATTTGCTAGATCTTTTTCAGATTCTGGTAGTTTTACAGATGTAGACACAATACAGTTCATAAAAGCCGTATCTGAGTCTCCGTCTTTCACAGATGATATAGATAAATTTGACATTACAAAAGAATTCAGTGATACTATTGGTGTTACTGATGATCTAGACGGAGAAGCAAGTTTAGAAGATGAGAGTATACTTCTATTTACGAAAGTAAGAACAGATGCTCTTTCACCTTCTGACTCTTCAAGGTTAAACACAGAAAAACCTGTATCTGATACAGCTCAATTTTCTGAAACGGGGGTTATTCGTAACCAAGGATATGTTGACAATTTGTTCTACTTCGTAGAGGATTATGTAGGGCAAGAACTCACATTTTAAAGGAGATATATAATGTTTCAAGATTTAATGAAACTTTCAGGCGAGTTGGACATCTTGCTCTTAGATAAAGACGGAAATGTAAAAGACTCACGAAAAGAGACTAACCTAGTTGTAAGTACAGGTTTAGCCTTTATATGCAGCCGAATGGAGGACGCAAGCGCTTCTGTTATGTCCCACATGGCTCTCGGCACCGGCACTACTGCTGAAGCCGCGGGTAATACTGCTTTACAAACTCAAAGTGGTCTTCGTAAGGCTTTAACAAGTACGAATGCTTCTAGTAACACAATTACTTATGTTGCTTCGTTTGGGGATGGACAAGGCTTAAGCAATGAGACTATATCAGGCAATGGAACTGCAACTACTGCTGTAACTGAAGCTGGTATTTTTAATGCGGGTACGGCGGGTACTATGCTTTGCCGCACAACTTTTCCCGTAGTAAACAAAGCAGATGGTGATACGCTTCAGATTACCTGGACAATCACTCTAACTGCATCTTAATTTAGTTTTACCAAGTAACCTTCTACGCAGCAATGCGTAGAAGGTTTTAACTGGAGTTGAAATGGCAATATTGACAAGACAAACTAGTGGCACAGGCGTTACAAATAATAACGCACCTCTAACAAATACTGAAGTAGATACTAATTTTATAGAATTAGTTGCAGGTATTGCAGGCAAACAACCTCTTGATGCTGATTTAACTGCAATTGCAGGGCTTACAGGCACCGAAGGCTTTTTAAAGAAAACAGCTGCAAATACCTGGGAGCTTGATACTGCCCCTTCTTTGGCCTATGTTAAGATTAGTGGAGATACTATGACTGGCGACCTGGCAATAGATAAAACAAATGCAAAAGTGTCTTTAAGTACCTCTTCTATTCAGTATAATTCTACAGAAAATTCAATTGATTTTATTATTGATTAAGGACTTCTAATGCCTGCATATGGACGACTAACACAAGACGGATCCTATTTAACTTCTGGAAGAGTAAATACTCGTAAACCTTTAGTTACAAATAGTCTCGTCTTTTCGATGCCGTTTGACCAGGCTAAGGATAAGAGTTTTAATACTCTTGCAAATTGCAGAGTTTTGGGATACTATCAAAATGCGTCTCATCCTACTTATGATTATATTGCTCCAAGGTGTGAGGAAATTGTTTTAAGTCCTAATATATTAACAGAGGATGTAGCTACAGTAGCGGCAACCTATGATTTAGTAATTGTAGATAATTATGTGTGGTCTATATCTAGTACAATTATGCTGAAATTAAAAGAGTTTGTCGATGTAGGTGTTTCAGTTATTGCAATTGGTAATGATACTCGAACAAATATTTTTGTATCTTCCTATACAGCAGTTGCTCATGTATCTCATACTGTAACTTCTGATCCCTATGGAAGACTCGACGATAAACTCACTACATATGCAAGCGGTTCCGCGGACGTATTTGGGGGAATTAACTCTCTACAAAACGGAGCGATTCCAGAGTATTATCGTGATGACACGAATCAAATTATGGGGTATACTTATACATCTGAGTCTGGAGCAGTATTATTTTTTGACCAACAAGGATTTGGTAATCGGCCTTGGATTTTTGCAGGCATAGAGGTATGTATTCAATCTACAAGAGGTAGACAACAGATATCAGCACAGTCTCCGATAGAGCACTTTTCTGGTCTTGGAGTCCACGAATCAACAGAAAATTTGTATACTGATGGAGACTATGCTCTTAAAACTTTGCATCCTGTTCGTAACGGCCCATGGACTTTTCCGGCAAATATAAAAGGCCCAAATGGACAACAAGTAATTCGAGTAGATGCCGATGGTACTACCAACTATCATGGAAAAGATATCGAAGTAACTGTAGGATTGCGTTATACTGCGAGTGTATGGTGTTATGTTTCCCCAGATAATGACTCTACTTTAGTTGAGCTACAAGGAGAACAAGCTTTTAGCTATACACAGCCTACTTGTCAGTACGATCTAACTAAAAAAGGTACTTGGCAATTTCTATACATGACTGGCGACGCAACTACTACGAACGCTCGTATACTTGCTTATGATATAGGGGCAGCAACTCGAGGTTTCGCACTTTTTTCTGATATTCAATTTCAGCAGGAAAAATACCCAACCCCTTATGTAAATGGAGCAGTGCCAGCCTGTTCTTTTTATCAAAAATTCTCTCCTCAGTCTGAGTGTACAATAATTGGAAAATTTAAGCCTTTATCAAGTTTTGACAATAGTCCTTCAGCCTCAGCAGATTATACAAATACTTCAAATAATCAATCTTCACTAATTGGAGTGCACGATACTGTAAATGGCAGCAACGCTTATTATAAATTTTATCAAAATACTACTACCGGAAATTCTTCCCCCTTTCTTGACCCTGATGGAACCTGGGGTACTTCGCATCGTCATGTTACGTACGAGCTAACCACGGATGAATTGTATTATGTAATTAAGCTAACTTCTAATACTACGTTGTCAATTAATATTTATCAGAATGGTGAGTGGAAAGGAGAACACATTCATACCTTTACAGAAACTACTTCAGCAATTGATGCCATATCATTTGGAAGCTACAATAGTCAGGTAGTTTGGAACGGGTACCACTCTAATGTATCTATTTATGGGTCTATTATATCTGACGCAGAAATAGAGAGATATATATCTAAGTCTTATAAAGTTACTACAAGAGAGACAATTGCGAAAAATCTAGTTTCCTCTCCTTACCTAGGAAATGAAGTATCTTATCTCTCTCTCGGAGCAAATGGCGGAGATAATATACAAAATACTATAGTGCCTGTTGTAGACTCCTCAAATTATAGTCAAGGTGCAGCATATGTAGGTGGAGTAAATGGAAAGCTTCAGTATAATTTAAACTCAACCCTTGGGCTAAACTGGAATGGAGATTGGTCAATTTGCTATATGAAGAAGCCAATTGGTACACATACCGGAGAAGCATCTTTAACCGGGTATAGTATTGAGTCACTTGGTAGCAACTCAAATAGTGTGGGCGGAGGTTATATATGGTGGGGTAAGAACAATGGGTCAAATGCTTTATCAAGTACAACAAACAGCCCTTTTACCTCTACTGATTTCTTTAATAATTGGCAGTATGTTACACTTGTTAAATCAGGAACTACTCTTACTATAGAAACCTGGCTAATCGATAGAGTTACTCGAACAAGAACGGCAACTTATACTAATATTGCTTCTAACTATTTTGTAAATCAGTATGGGTATGACTTATACCTGGGTGGATGGGACAATAATAGCGGATGCTATACTTACTTCAAAAACTTGCTCATAGCTCAAAGAGCTCTTAACCCCCAAGAGCTTAACAACTTTAGATTAAATAAATTAAAAGCTTTGAAAGATGTAATACATATTCAGGCAGGAGTAGAAACTAATGTTACGCTTTAAAGGAAATAAACAATGTCTGATAAATTAAGAGGAGGCAGTACAGTTGCTGGAGGTTTAATATGGCACTCAGGCAATGACGGTGCTGGGTCAGGGCTAGATGCAGACTTGCTTGATGGGCAGCAAGGAAGTTATTATGTAAATACAGACGAAGTAAATACCACAGCACAGACGCAGGCTGCAAATGCACTCTCTACTGCTGCTAATCGTACTTACTCTATTCAGTTCGACAGTTTGGATAAGCTAGTAGTTAATGTTCCTTGGACAGATAATAATACAACTTATAGTGTAGCTACGAATACAGTAGAAGGTCTTGTAAAAATCGGGTTTCCAGAAGACGGTAAAAACTATCCTGTTGAGTTAAATGCTAGTGACCAGATGTATGTTAATGTCCCTTGGACAGATAATAATACAACTTATAGTGTAGCTACGAATACAGTAGACGGTCTTGTAAAAATCGGGTTTCCAGAAGACGGTAAAAACTATCCTGTTGAGTTAAATGCTAGTGACCAGATGTATGTTAATGTTCCTTGGACAGATACAGTTTATTCCCTACCAGAAGCTACTTCTACTACTCGTGGTGGCATTGAGCTATTTTCTGATACGGATCAGTCTGTAGCTGCAAATGCTGTAACAGCTACAGCTGGAAGAACTTATGGTATACAACTAAATAGTGCCGGTCAAGCAGTTGTAAATGTTCCCTGGGTAAATACTGATACAAATACTGATACACTACAGTCAATCGGAAATGATACAGCAGATTCAGATCGCTATATTACATTTGTAGCCAGCGCAACGGGTGCGCAGACGGGGTTATCAAACGCAAGCCTTCGATATAACCCAACGAAGAAAGTACTTACTTTACCTGACTTTGGTTTAATTTCAAATACAGCAACCACAACCTCGACAACTCAAACTGCAATTTTATCATTTTCTGCAACTACTTATGCAGGAGCAAAAATTGTAGTAAATGCAACAACAGGCGTAAATCGCCACATCTGTGAAATACTTGTAGCGCATGATGGAACAACCGCCATTGCGACTCAGTACGGTTCTGTAACAACTGCGAGCGATCTTGGTACCTATGATGTAGATATTAGCGGAGGTAGTGTTCGTCTTCTTGCAACTTCTGCATCTGCAACTTCTACTACTTACAAAGTTTCAGGAACATTAATGGAGGCGTAATGGGTATTGCATATGGAGCAAAAACTGTCCGAGGCGGTTTAATTATTGATATAGATCCTTCAAACCCTAAATCATACTCTGGGACTGGCAGCTCTGTAACAGACATGAGCGGGGAAAATATAGATGGTACTTTTGCAGGAGGCACTACTTTTTCTTCAGCGAACAATGGCGTATTTACTTTTGATGGGGTAAATAGTGTAATAAATTTTGGCATTGGCGAAACTATATTTCCTTTGCCAGAATTTAGCATAGAAATATGGTTTAGCTCTGATGGAACTACTCCAACTACTGGCACAAGCCCTGGACTTCTTGGATTTACTTATGGCATTAGATTATTTGTAGGTAGTAATAGTTTGAGCTATGGGGTTGATAATGGAACATCTCTTAGCCTTGTTAGTTCTCCTTCTACCTACAATTTTTATGATTCCTCGTGGCATCATGTAGTAATGCAAGCGTCCCCTGTTACACGATACCTTTATATCGACGGAGAACTTGCGAATACTCATAATAATTCTTGGAGCGGAACTACTCGATGGCCTACAAATTCTATTAATATAGGACGGGATAATAATAATGTAAATTATTTTTTTAGGGGAAAAACAGGCCCTGTAAAAGTATATAATCGCGTTCTATCTGCGTCAGAAGTCTCTCAAAATTTTAAAGCAGTAAGAGGTAGGTACGGAATATGAGCTTAGCACACGGAGTAAGAACAGTTCGAGACGGTCTTGTTTTTCAGTATGATATGAATAATCCTGCAAAATCATGGAAAGGCGAGCCTGTTACAAATGTCGTTACAATTACAGATTTAGATACCGGATGGTCGCAAAACTATAATACAAGTATTCAATGGAATGATTATCGTCCTCCTGTAGGAGTAAAATCGCAAGTTGTATCTTTTATAGATGAAAATGGTGATGGAAGCGGTTACTGGTACTCATATGGCGACTTTGCTCCTCAAGATCCAAATACAACTTACTCTATTTCGATCTATGCAAGAACACTTGGAGCAGATTGGAGCATACGAGCCTACACTGCAGATAACTCAGAGCTAGGAAGACAATATACAAATACTTTAACTTGCCCAGGCGATGGAGAGTGGCATCGTTTAGAGTTTAATCCTATTACAACTCCTGCTGATACACAATCTGATTCTTTAAGTTTTCAATTCACTACAATTCCTGCTGGGCAGCGATGCTGGCTTTGTGCGCCTCAAATGACTGCGACCTCTTATCATGTGCCTTTTGTTGCAGGAACTCGCTCAAATACGCAAGCAATTTTAGATATATCTGGACAAGGTAATACAGCAACTGCTACATCTCTTACTTATAATTCTGATAATACTTTTAGCTTTAATGGGTCTTCCGATTATATTTCATTTGATCCTGTTGCTTCTAAAATACAAGCATCTGATTTCACATTCGAAGCAACAATCAAAGGTCCTGCTCAGGATCATAAAGGTATAGTAGCAGTGAATACTTCTGCTGGCGATAACAGGGCATTATGGCTTATAAGAAGCGCTGGTATGGGAATATTTGATGGAACAACTTGGTATATCGGAAACATTGACGTTGACGATAATAATTGGCACCACGTTGCAATCACTTATGATCTTTCAACAAAGAATGCGATAATATACACGGATGGTGTTGTGAGTTTGAATGTCACGACAGGCAATTCTATTAGTATATTATCTACAGATAAAGTTTCCGTTGGGCAAGAATGGGATGGTGGCAGTACATCTGATCACTTCAATGGCAACATATCTTCTGTCAAAATATATAATCGAGCACTCACAGATACAGAAGTCTTGCAAAACTTTAATGCAACTCGTTCTCTTTATGGGATCTAAAAAATAATCCTTGACAAATTACCTCAATACTTTTATAATATACACATAAATCAAAAGTTCCGCAACGGAACAAGCTATCGGGGAGAGTGAACCGTGGCCAACGATAAGAAATTTGTAGTCAAAAACGGACTACAGACTCAGAATGTGTCATTTACTGACGGCACAAATACAATTGCTGTAACTCTTGATGGAAATGATTCTTTGTCATTCTCAGGAGATGCAGGACAACTCTTCTCAATTACTGACGATATGTCAGGCACTATCTACTCTGTGAACGATATCTCAGGTATTCCCTCAATTGAGGTTGATGCCGATGGCACAATACGCCTTGCCGAATTTGACGGAAATGTTCTTGTTGGCACAAGTGTTGACGATGGAGTATCTAAACTTCAAGTCGCCGGGAAAATGACTCTTTTAGATGGAAGCAACCTTTCAATAGGAGATGAAAACACTCTTTCCTCAAATATAGGCGGACAAAACGTTGCTATAGGACCATTCGCACTCGCTAACTCACTTTATAGCTATAATGTCGCAGTCGGGGAATATGCAGGTTGTGGCCTTACTTTTGGAAATAATAATGTTGCCGTTGGACAATCAACAATGGCTGGAGCAGGTGGTGGTGGATATGGAAACGTAGCGATTGGTACTTTTAACCTAGACGGTTTAGATGGAGGCGGTTATAACGTTGCGATTGGATATAAAGCGGCAGAATGTCTTACGAGCGCATATGGAAATATTGCAATAGGATACGGTGCAGTAAATAAATTAACAGCAGGCAGTTTTTTTGGCGGCGGCTCCGGAAATATAGGAATGGGCTATTATGCCCTTGGAAATGGGCTAACATGTACAGCCGCTAACCAAGCAAGAGACAATATTGCTATTGGTGGATATTCTCAATATAAAACAACTACAGGTCGTGATAATATAAGTCTTGGATACGGTTCTTCGTGTAGTAACTTAACTGGCAGTAATAACGTTGCGATGGGCAACAGAGCCTTGCTCAGTAACACAACTGGTTATGAGAACGTAGCAATAGGTTGTGGAGCGTTATGTCTTGCGGCTTGTACTTTCCAAAACGTAGCTGTCGGTTCTAAATCAATGAAAAATAGATCTGGGGCATCAGGTCAAAACGTTGCTATCGGATATGGTGCTATGCAATATGGCGGCGTTAGCTGTTTCAATGTGGCAATTGGTTATTGCTCAATGGGATATGGAGGAGCAAATACTAACACTTCTTTAAATTGTGGCAATATTGGTATTGGCACATTTGCAATGTGTCTTAAAACAACTGGATCTGAAAATATTGCAATAGGCTCCTACGGGCAAAAATCACTTACCAGTGGTGGATGTAACATTTCAGTAGGATCTTTAGCGCTTTGTTCTCTTACTACCGGGGTACAAAATATTGCATTAGGATTTTGTTCTGGCGCTTCTATGACCGCAAAATCCTGTAACACATATGTAGGATATCGAGCAGGCAGACTTCATACGTTCGGAGACCATAACATTGGAATCGGTACAGATGCAATGGGATACGGCACTAACGTATCGACTAGCGTTGGTATAGGATTTCAAGCACTCAAATACGCAGGCTCTGGGCTTGATGGATATGGTGCAGATCATGTTGCAATCGGTTCTTATGCTGGATCTGGAATAAAAGGCGGATATGGTAACATTGCACTAGGTGTAAATTCTATGTCTGGCTATGGAATGGTTGGAAACTGCAACATTGCAATCGGTGTCAATGCAATGGGATCTAGCAACTCCACGGGTGCTTGTAATATAGCAATCGGTACAAGTTCGTTAAATTCTACAGACGGATGTCACAACGTTGCTTTAGGATATCTGTCAGGATACGCCAACACAACAGGTAATAATAATATATCACTTGGTTGTGGTAGTTTACGTTCAGCAACTGCAACCCACAACAATATTGCGATTGGTGAAGGTTCATTATATACCGGTGTAGGAGCATCGAATAACGTTGCTCTAGGAAGATGCTCATTAGTTAATGAAACCCGATGCAATAACGTTGCAATCGGTCAATGTGCAATGTATGCAAGCAACTCTAGCTATGGAAACGTTGCGATTGGTCAGAACGCCCTCAAAAACATGGATGTTGGAGAATATAACATCTCGATTGGCGGCTATGGTATGCAGAATATTTCATATGGTTTCTGCAATATCAGTATCGGTCTCGCCGCTCTTTATGGCATAACTTCTGGTGATGCGAACGTTGCAATAGGTGTTAATGCGGGATTATCGACGACTACCGCTAGTTACGGTACTTATATTGGTTTTAATGCTGGCCGTAAGGTGACTACTAGTCTAAACAATACTGCTGTCGGTTCATATGCATTGTGTAACACAACTACTGGTGCTGGGAACACTGCGGTAGGATCTTGTTCGCTTAGACTTAACACTGCCAGTAACGGTACGGCTCTAGGTTTTGCCGCACTTTATTCCAACACAACTGGCAATGGTAACACGGCTGTAGGTCAATGCGCATTGTATAGCAACACGACTGGTGAAAGAAACATCTCAATAGGATCATGCGCCGGAAGAGTAGTTGGAGGCACAAGCGATAATATTGTAATCGGACCATTTGCTTTAACCTCATCGACGACTTCGTCCGGTACTGTTGCTATTGGTTCGTGTTCGATGAGCCTTGCGGGGAGCAATACTGACAACGTAGCAATTGGAACATGTTCTCTTCTAAATTTGACGTCGGGTGGAGTAGGGCAAGCCTCATACAACGTTGCGGTTGGAGTCCGGGCTGGTCTCTCTTTGACAGCCGGGGCATCGAACGTCTTTGTAGGAAGAAATGCTGGTTGTGCTGGTACTACCGCAAGTCAGAACGTATTTGTGGGTCAATCTGCAGGATGTACATCTACAGGTAACAACAACATAATAATTGGTTATTTAGCGACTTCATCTGTTTCTACAGCAGCTAACGAGATCACACTTGGTAACTCAAGTATAACTAAATTAAGAATTCCTGGTATAGGGGTTGAAACGGGTGACCTGGCAGGAGGTTGGGTTGCGGTAAATATGACAAGTGATACTGTACTTGCATCGTTCAACGTTGCGAGTGTGACATTCTCTTCGGGTGATTTCATTATCAACTGGGATACTGATTTTTCTTCTGCGAATTATGCTGTTGTAACAGGAAATTTACAAAATAATGGTAATACGTATGAAGCAGGAACCCTTGTAGCAAATACAGCAGGAACCACACGAATTGGAACCTATATAAACGGTGGTGGTTCCGATATAAGCTATGTTTCGGTAGTAGCATTTGGAGATCAATAATGAGTAGAATAGTATACATAGAAAATGGTAAAGCCCGTTTAGTCGTGCCCGTGATTGATGACATGGAAAAGGTAATTCAAAAATCAATTCCGACTGGTTGTGAATATGCTGTTGTTACCGAAAACGATTTGCCTGCAGACAAAAGACTTTTGGAGTCTTGGGAGATATCTGGTGATTCAATCGTTGTCAACCACACAAAAGCAAAAGAATCAGCTCATAATGTACGTAGAGCAATACGAAATAATCTTTTTAATCCATGGGATGATATAGTCTCAAAAGATATTCCTGGAAAGAAAGATTCTGCCGAAATTAAACGACAAGCAATTCGTACAAAAGATGCAGAAATACAAACAAATATTGATAATTCAGTAAGCGTAGATGAGATATCATCTATTTTAGATAATTACTTAACCTATAAGGTAGAATAATGTTAAATACATATGTAGTAGAAGGCGGAATTGGAAAACAGGTAGCATTTACCTCAATCATTCCAAAGTTAAAAGAAAGAGATAAAGAAAGTATTCAAATTTGGTCTCCCTACGTAGACTGTTATGGATATAATCCAAATGTAAAAATGGTTTATGATATGGGTTCAATTGAAATTTCTGATTCGAGAATAGTGGCTTCAGATAATATTATCTATTTTGAGCCTTATAAAAGTAACTTTGTAAAAGGGCAGGAGCATATTGTAGAATCTTTTTGTAATTTAACAGGTATTGAGTACAACTATAAAATGCGCCCAAGATTATATACAGAACACTTAAAAGAATCTGTTGATGAATGGCTTAAAGAAAAAGAAATTAATAAATATATTCTTGTACAGTTTACAGGAGGGCAGACCCCTCTTCAATATGCACCAGGAAAAGAGTATGTAAGCAATAATTTAGGAAAAAACTACCCACTGTATTTTGCAAACTACATTGTAGCAAAACTCATTGAAAAGTACCAAGTAACTATAATTGACTGCTCTCTTCCGAACGAGCCGTATATTCCTGGAACAGTTAAATGTGATCTTCATTGGGCTCAGATTCATGAAATGATGAAAGACGCAGAAGGTTGGGTAGGAATTGATTCTTGCGTAAATCATTTTTCTGCAAGCACGGGAGTATCGGGCGTAGCAATTTGGGGAAATACTCGATGGAATCAATTTGGTTATATGCACAATAAGAACCTTACGTTTCATCAGAAAAAAGAGTTTAATGATTATTTTATTACAGATATTCAAGATCCAAGAAATATTCTTGTAGATCCAGATTTAATTTTACAGACCTTTGATAAACATGTTTGGCTATCCGCGCCAGAGGAAGTAACTTGTGCACACTCCACGAATTGAGATAAGTATTGGAGAACTTCTTGATAAAATCTCAATACTTGAAATTAAACAAGAAAATATTACAGATTCTCAAAAGTTAAGTAATATAAAAAAAGAGCTAGACCTGCTTCGAGATGAGGCGAGTAAATTTCCACAAGTTTTATATTTAGAGTTAAAAGAAACAAACCAAAAGCTGTGGAATATTGAAGATAGTATCCGAGAAAAAGAATATCGAAAAGAATTTGACCTAGAATTTATTGAACTTGCTCGAAGCGTGTACATTACAAATGATTTAAGATCAGAATTAAAAAGAAAGATTAACCTTGCAACTAACTCTTCATTAATTGAAGAAAAGTCCTATACGGAGAAATAAAATGACTGGTATTTATGAACCAATTGTAAAAACATTAAAAAAAGTAAAAGGCACTCAAAGAGAAGACGGTATTGTTACTCGAATTGATATTGAAGTGGTTTATGCTTTTGAAGGAGACGAAACAAATCCGCCATGGAAAACTTCTTACTCTCACCAAGAAGATGTAGAATATCTAGGTAAAACTGCCGATCAGTTTACAAAAAGTGAACTAATTGAATTAATGCCTTCAAATCTTGAAGCGCATATTTTTCATGCTCACTATGAGGCGCATAATACTCCTCCGAAAGATAGTGCAGCAAAGTTTGATATTGTAAATATGCCCGAGTAATTTATGTATCACTTTATTTCCGGACTTCCGCGCTCAGGATCAACTCTTCTGAGTGCGATTCTGCGCCAGAATAAAAAGTTTACTTCAAGCATTTCCGACCCTTTAAGCTCATATATTGATGGAATACTACAAGGGTCGGAGCAATCAGTTGGAATCGGCACTTTGGTTTCCGAAGAAAAACGGCTTTCGATTATGAGAGCCGTTTTTGATTCTTTTTATGAAGGATCTCCTCCTGTGCGCTTCAACACATCTCGCTCCTGGACGTCACAGACCTCTCTATTAAAGAAAATTTATCCAAATTTCAGAATGCTTGTTTGCGTAAGAGAAATTCCTTGGATTCTTGACTCTTTTGAGGTTCTTGATAGAAAAAATCCTCTCACAGTAAAGCCCCTTTATCATCATCAAAAATTGAACTCTGTATACGAAAGATCAGAGATGCTTATGGGAAATTTAGGGCAACCCGGGTATGTAAGCGGTCCGCTACTTTCTTTAAAGCAGTCTCTCTTCTGCGAAGAAGTTTCTCAAATTATGTATATTGAGTACGAAGCACTTTGCAAAGACCCCGCTACGGTTATGAGGAGGTTGTATGAGTTTTTGGAAGAAGAATATTTTGAACATGACTTTGATAATGTAGAGGTTTCATACGACGAGTTTGATGAATCTGCAAAAATAAAAGGCTTGCATACTACTCGTAGAAAAGTAGAGTACATTGAAAGAAACCCTATTCTACCTTCTGATATATGGAATAAGTATGAGGGAGAGAGCTTCTGGAAGAATCCTGGTTTTGATACCTCTAAATTGAATTGGATAAAATATAATGCGCCAAAAATGCAATATTTCGCCCAATCTAGACCATAGAAAAATAGTTCTTGACAAAAAATAGTGACGTTGCTATAATTACTCTAATAAAATATCATGCTGCGCACTAAGCTGAGCAAGCCCAAAAGCCTTAAATTATGTCATATACTACTAAAGACCTTCCCTCATTAGTTCGTGGAGACGATTGGACGTTAAAACTAAATATAACGTCCAATGGTTCTGCGCTTGATATTACTGGATATACCTTTTGGATGACTTTAAAGTCAGACATAGATATGGCAGATCCAGGCGATCTTCAAGTTACAGCTACTCAAGCTGATCCTACTGATGCCGCAGCAGGCATTATCTATATTACAGCTCCTCGTACAGACACGGGGTCGCTCGAACCTGGTACTTACAATTACGATGTTCAACAAGTTGATTCTTTGGGCAACGTTCAAACTTTACTAATTGGCAAAGTAAAAGTTGTCAAAGACGTAACTCGTAGTACCTAAACTTAAGGGGAATTCCCCAGTGGTTAAAACCAAGCGCCTCTTAAGGCTATGGAATTAAAAAATGGCACGAATTAGTGATCCGGATAAACTTTCTCGATCTGCTCAGCCAAGTACAGGTGTACCTGATGGTAACGTGTACTTTGACTTAACAAATAAAACGATCGAACTTATTTCAACTACGGACGGATGGTCTGCGGGCTCTGGCAATGAGCTTGTATCTGCAGGATACAACGATGGCGGTGTAGATCTTCAAACTATCTATTCTTTTCTTAAAGAAGCATGGAAAGCAGAAACTGATTTAATTCGTTACTCATTTCCAATGGTAGCAATTACGGCAGAACAGTTTGAATTTATTGGAGGCTGGAGACTTACAAATAGTACTGATACCGGCCTTGTAGACTCAATTCCTTACATTCGGAATGGTGGGTGGGCCGAGGTAGATGCAGGCGGTACTACTCAAAATGAGTATATGGGTGTTGTAACTCTGGGTACGATTCAATCAAACCACCGAGTATACTATGCCTTTGATGGAGCTACCGCAAAGACAGATGCTTACTATGATGGCCCTGTAAACCAGGCGGTAAGAATCTTTGAAAATGGTGGCGATAATAACCGTAATACAGGATTTACTACCTTTATTCGGTCTGCCCCAGAAGGTACTGTAGGAAATGTAACTGGCTATACTTTTGATAAATCTACCTCTCTGGAAATCGGGGTAAGCGTTCTTGCAAACCAAGTGTATCGTTTTCCTTTATCAGAAGCTGTAGATATCTCAATTACAAAACTCGATACAGAAATTGCAACGGGTGGATCTGGTTCTCCAGATACTGCGCCTTATAATGATATGCGTATTGAGTACTATTCAGCAGCTCAGCCTCTTGATGTAGGAGGAACAGACTATAACTTTGGTGTAGTAATTGATGCGAACGCAGACGGTAATGGAACAAATCCAACCCTTTCTGATATTTATCAGTTTGTTCAATATCAATTACGTCAAACAAATGATATTGCAACCGCTCCTGGCGATGAAACTGGAGTAGTAGGCGTACTTGGAGACGAGCTAGTACAGTTTGTTGGTGCTACTCTTAAAACTTTACGACAGTCAGATAACGATGGTGTATATATTGAGGACTTTAACCTCGATGCGATTAACAACGTAGCGTTTGTTGATAATGGCGGAACAGAACGTACTTATCCGTTTAAAGCAACCGTAACATTGTCGTTTAACGATAACTTGATTAACGATCCAAACTCAAAATACTTCTTGTTCTACAATTCTGTGCCTACGGGAGATTTTGGTACAGGCAATGCCGTACTTGTCACAAAAGACGGAGGAGGAAATGTAACTGGCGACCTGCACTCTGATTCATTTACACCTACCACAGGAAATGCAACGGGTACAGGAGCATCTGTAACAGCGGGAGGAGTTGTTCTTTCTGGAGTTACTGGCTATACTGCTGATGACTTAATTGGGCAGGTTCTTGAAATTACTTCAGGAGCAAATGCGGGTAAGTACTTTATCATAGATAATGACGCAACTACAATTACAGTTGATGCAGACTATCCTTTTGAAGAAACTGATGCAGCAATAGCCTATTCATTGCTCCAGAAGAATACAGGTTCAGTACAGTTTGTTTATAACTACGCCGGTAATACTGATGGCGGAAGAACCGAGGATACCGACGCAGACGTTGTATTCGTAGCTCTTGGATTAGATCTTGCTCAGTATGTATCAACTAATGGTACAATTACTGAGACAAGTACAATTAATATTCCAATCACTTCAGCTCTCGAAAGAAACTACAGCGATCCTACAAACGCTTAATCTATACTACGCGGGGTCTCAACGGCCCCGCTTATTTTTAAGGACTTTTCATGAATACACAGAAATTAAAAGAATCAATCGACTATTTCGATCAATTTGTAAATGCAGTTTTGAAAGAAAATATTCCGGATGTTTCTGCAATTGATACTGTAAAGAATTATAATGTAATACGAGAAGAGTTAGCAAAGTTACTGGCTCAAGATCAGGAGTAAATAAATGGCAGGCGAAAGAACCTTCTTACGAGTTCCACCAGACAGCACCGGTAAACGTGTGCGAATGACGCATACTGCAGAAATATTCTATAATAGTTTATCACCTGCTGGATATGCTTGGGATATTGGTGACAGATATTTCACAACTTTCAGCGATGAGGCTGTATACTCTATTCATGTTCATGGTGTTCATCAAATTACTTCAACAACCGGTGTTTTAGAAGTTCACTATGCCAAAAAGGCAAAATACGAAAATCTTGAGCCTAAAGTCGGTGCCAACATTCTTGACGAAGACGGCGTTACTATTCGTGCTGTTATAGAAAGTTTCCGTGATGTTTATATCAATTCAAATCATATTATCGGCTACGACAATCCAGAATACGGTGTAGATGTTGACCCCACAGGTTCAATGAACGTTCGATTCTCGGAAGGTTTGCCACAACTTGATGCATTTGGTAAACTTCGCACATCTGGTGCTACGATTCTAGGTGATTACACTTTTGCTTATAGTTTCTTGCCTTCAGAATTTACACGAACGTATTGGGGTAGAGGATTAGGTACAAGTATTTCGCACGACCCAGTTCGTAAAACTGCCGTACTAACAACACCAGATACTAACAACGGGGTTGCGACTGCTGATTTAGAAACCGGCGGTATTTCAGAATTAAATGGTTATGGGGCTACCATGACCACGAACACATATCACCACTATTTTCCTGGATTCTCTCATATGGCAATCATGACGGTTGCTCTTGATAATAACGGTGACAAAGCAGGTGTTTGTCAACAGTGGGGCTATTTTGACGATAAAAATGGATACTTCTTTCAAGTAAGAGATGGTGGTGGTTTAGAGTTTGTCATTCGATCAAGTGCTAAATCTGGTAACGACTTATATGAAACTCGAGTTAGTCGAACACAAACAAAGAAATACATCAATAATGCTCTTGACACTACTGAAGCTGAAGGTTGGGATGGCGACCCTGTAGATGGAACTGGTGATAGCGGTAAGAATCTTGATTTGCGTGACGATAACATTTATTGGCTAGATATTCAATGGTTAGGCGCAGGTCGTGTTCGCTTCGGCACATATCACGAAGGTCAACGTGTTGTAATTCATGAACAGTATAATGATGTCAACGGTGGATATCCACACTCTCAAACTGGCTCACTTCCTATAAGATTTCAACAGTTCAATCTTGTCGGTGAAACAGTCGCTTCTTCGACTACACTGAGAGCATGGTGCGCAAGTGTTGTAACAGAAGCAGATGTAGATTTGACCAGACAAGGTCGAGGGCAAGTAGAGTCGTTTGAAGTATCATTTGATCCTGCTAATCTCAACGATTTTAAAGGGTTGAATGATACTGGTAAAGGCGATAGACTTGGTGTTACAAAGACAGGTGTAAGTTCATCAGGTACTACGCTTACTGTACCTAATATTACTGGTATCAAACCTGGATTCAGTGCTGATATAGTGAGCGGGACGGGTGAATTTGATCATCCGCATACCACGGTAAAAGAGATTGTAAACTCAACTACTGTTATATTGAGCAAAGCACCGACTACTCCATTATCAAGTGCTGAGGTACGATTCCACATGAATGTGGATCACGAATATCATTTGGTTGGACTTTTGTCTCCTGTGACTTACATTGGTTCACAAACAACAACAAAGAACCGTTCGCTGTATCTTCCAAAAGCCAGTCAAGCATGGGCATATCATGCAGACGGTGCTGATGCGTTCTGTGAAGTAGAAATTTATGTACAACCAATTGTATCAGGTAATAGTAAATCAATCACAACAGCGCAATCAGCAGGTGGGCCATTACAGTCAGTTGAACCTAATGATGCTTTTGCTGGTACAGAATCGTATCAGTTTAAAGATGGTCTTGTAAACTATTTTGGTTCAGGTTATCACAATCAGATTACATATGTCAAAGGTGTACAGTCAACTACTGATTTATCAACTCAGTTTGCTAACTATCAATCAGGTGCTTTTAAAATTCTAGCGGATAATGGTGGTAACAACCGTTGCCCGATTGCTCGGGTGTATCAATCTCCTGCGGCAGGCGTTGCCACTATTATTCAGATTAACACGCCACCTACGGGTGTAGACTTTACTCTACACAGAGAAAACGAGTCATCGTTATTCTTTGATGGTATTCCCGGCGCAATCGGTGCGTACCTGAACTTCGATCAGAATGGAAATGTTCCATTTTATGTTCGTCACATAGACAAAGAGAAACTTGAACTGTATCTTGATCAAGACTTTACTGTTCCATTGGATACCTCACAAGCAACAACCGGTTTAGATCCAAGTTTAAATGCTGGAGGAACTGTAAATCTAGGTCCAGCAGGCACGGAAACTGTTTCAGGTGGTTTGACTTGGCGCGGCAATACTGGAAGTGTTCCAACAGGTGGTTTTATTATCTCGGGTTATGGTGATCAATTACACTTTGCGATTGTTGCTAAACCTGTTGGACCAAGTGCGGCTGGGACTGCGTATCAACTCGAACATGGTGATATTACAGTACACTTTAAACTGACTTGGACTGAGATTCAACAGTAATGTCTACGGTATCCTTCAACTATGGCTTCTATGAATTCTGGGACAGAAATTCTGTCCTAGGGTACTATGGCAACCAGCCTGTTACTTTTGATGGAGAAAACAAGCTTATTCTTGTAAACCAAGATGTCACATATTTAGAGGTTGGAGCAGACCTATACTCAAGTTGGAAAGAATGGGTACAAGTACGGGATAATGCAAAATATATTCCCGCCTTTTCAATTGTAGGAGGAGAGCCTCTTGGGGGAGGAACTTTTCTCGGTGTTACATACTTTCTTGAGAATGGTTGGAGAATAAAACCTTATGAAGGCGATTATATTCTCACAATTGAAGGAAATCTATATACGAGAGAGTCCGGACAAAACCCGGTAATTCCTACTTCTGGAGTTTCTGCAAACTTTACTCGGTCCTCGATTAACAGTGTTACGCGACAGGATGATATTTATCTATCTCTGTTGAACATTGTAAACGAACTCAATTTAAATAAAACTGCTGTAGGCACTGTTGATACAAATGTAAATAATGTTCTTACAAACCTATCCGTAGTTGACCAAAACGTAGAAAATATTGAAACAATTGTTACAGATATTCAGAATACTCCACTTGACACCTCAGCGGTCGAAGCGAAAGTAGATACAGTTTTAACAAATCTTGCAATTGTTGACCAAAATGTCGATGATATTGAGCTAATTGTTACAGATATTCAGAATACTCCTCTTGATACTTCTGCCGTAGAATCAAAAGTCGATACAGTTCTTACAAACTTATCTGTAGTTGATCAGAATGTAGACGACATTGAGGCAATTGTAACAGCAATTCAGAATACTCCGTTAGATACTTCATCGGTTGAAGCAAAAGTTGACAGTGTTCTTACAAATTTATCGGTAGTCGATCAGAATGTAGACGATATTGAAGCAATTGTGACGGCAATTCAAAATACTCCATTGGATACTTCTTCAGTGGAGGCAAAAGTTGATACAGTCATTACAAATCTTGCCACAGTTGACTTTAATGTTGATGAAATTGATACAATTGTACGAAATATCAATAATGTTACGACCCCGCTCGAACCTAAAATTGATGCAATTATTGCGGACATAGATCAAACACAGCTTTCATTAGCAGATGTAGATTCTGTCGTTAATTCTATCTACACTCTCTCTCAATCTGATAGTGCTAAGATTGACTCGATTAATCTCACAGTAGACTCTATAGATACATTAGCTAATTCTACTTTTACTGCGGTTAATTCTATAAACGTAAACACAGATACAGTAGAAGCTTCCTTAGCTACATTACTTACTTCTTCAAATAATATACAAACAGATGTAGCCCAGGTTAAAACAACTACAGACACAATTAATACAAATTTATTAAATGTTCAGAATCTTACAAATACAATCAATACAGGTGTAGACAATGTTGAATTAGGAGTTTTGGATATTCAAGATACCCTACAAAGTAGTATATATTCGGATTCAGGGCTACAAACTGTTATAGATACAATTAATACAACAAGCACAAATACGGATAGTTTAATAACGGCAGTAGGTGTAGATGTTTCAGCAATTAATTTAAATACAGATACAGTAGAAAGCTCTCTGTCTACTGTATTAAATACTGTATCTACAATTAATAACAATGTAACCGATGTAGAAACTCTAACAAATAGTATAAACTCCGAAGTACTAGCAATTAAGTCTCTTGGTAATACAATCAATTCAAATGTATTAAATATTGATGTATCTGGTTTAGAGCCTAAGTTAGATACTGTAATCTCGAATACTCAAAACCTCTCTTCTGACTTAGCACAAATAGATACTGTAGTAGGTGCCATTAGTACAAATACTGATAGCTTAGAATCTACTCTTGCGGGGGTACAAACTACTGCAAATAGTATTAATAATGACGTTAGTTCAATTAAAACCTCTGTTACCACAATAAATGCAAATACGGATAGTATTGAAACAACTTTATCTCAGTTAGATACCAAGATTGATACTATCGGTACAAATGTACTAAATATTTCTGGATTTACCGATAATCTGACAGTGGATATTCAGGCTGTAAATACAGAAGTTTTGGCAAATCAATCTCTGTTGAATACTCTGCAAACAAATTTAAATATTGTGGATACAAATATCGATACAGTTTCCACTAAAGTAGATACAATTAATACCAACACTCAAGTATTAAACACCGAAATGCTGTCAAAAGTATTGGAAATCTGGAGAATACTTGGACTCGATTCCGCAAATCCACAGACTATTACAGATGTTAGCATAACTGTTGGAGATATTACTCTTTCTATTGGACAGCCGGATGCTAACACATCGACTGTTACAAGACAATGAGTGTACGTACTAGACTTGGGTATATAACGAGAGGGTTTCGTGGCGGAGAAAATATTACTGAAAAAGTATATTTGACTCAGCAGGTAGCCCTAGATTTTCAGAATATTGAGGTCGATTTAGAGGTGCTAGAGAGCCCGATTATTTCTGTAGATATTGTACCTTATAATGAAATTACTGCAGAAGTCTCTTTAATTGCTGCCGAAATTTTTGCAGATATATCAATTGATACACAAGAAGTCACTGTAGAGGTAGTTAGTGCTTCCGCCGAAGCTGAGGTGTTAAATCTCGAAGTGTCATTATAAAAAAAGGGGCTATTCAGCCCCTTTCTCTTTTACTTCAGACCGAAGAATATCTCCGAATCCATTGAGCGCAACTTCGCATCTATCTATCTTGCCCCTAGCCTCTGTTAGCTCTCTATTCAAGACTTGAATTTGCTGTAAACAGTAGCGAGCTTTATCGCTTAAATCGTCTACAGCATAGTCTTTTCCATCTAAAGTAATAGTTTGCTTTTGTTCTTCCATTTTAAGGTTCCTTATTTAAATATATCTTGCCAATTGCCAGTGGTACTTGCTCGTGCATACTCAGTGGCTCTGTTTTCAAAAAAGTTAGTGTGCTCCACCGCATTTAACATATAGTCTAGCCAAGGAAGCGGGTTTTCGGTAGATTTGAAGATTTTCTTCATTCCTAATCCTAGAAGACGACGATCCGCAATATAACGAATGTACTCTTTTACTTCTTCAGGTTTAAGATCAGGAATCGTTGCACCTTCAAAGCAAAGATCAATAAAAGCATCTTCTAATTCCACAGTACGCTCTGCGGCGCAGTAAACTTCATACTTTAGCTCATCTGTCCATAGCTCAGGGTTTTCCTTAATAAAGGTACGAAATAGTTGTGACATGCCCTCAACGTGAAGAGTCTCATCACGAATTGACCAGGTTACAATCTGCCCCATTCCTTTCATTAAGTTATGGCGAGGAAAGTTCAATAAAATCGCAAAGCTACTAAATAACTGTACGCCTTCTGTAAAACCACTATAGATCGCCATTGTTTTTGCAATGTTCATTGGAGTATCCATACCAAAGTTCGCTAAATACTCATGCTTATCTAACATTGCTTTATGCTTCATAAAGTCTGTGTATACGTCTTCACCAAACCCTAAAGTTTCTAGCAATAGAGAGTAAGCCTCTTGATGCACCGCTTCCATTGCAGCAAAAGCTGATAGCATCATCCTTACTTCTGGCTGTTTAAAAGTTGGTAGATAGTGCTTGGCATAGCCACAGCACACATCTACATCAGCCTGAGTAAAGAAAGTAAAAAGAGAGTTAATCAACTTACGATTCTCTGGCGTAAGTTTATCACGATAGTCTCTCAAATCGTCTGCTAGGTTTACCTCATCAGGCAACCAGTGCATATGCTGTTGAGTTTTATAGTGCTCAAAAGCCCACGGATAATTAAACGGTTTGTAGTATTCTCTTTCTTCCAATAAATTACTCATTCTATCCCTCACACGCTAAGCAAGCGCCTTCGTCTGTACTTTCAACGATCATTTGTCTTAATGCAGCATCTGAAACATTTTCAGCTCGTTTGTATGCCTCACTACGTAAATAGTATAAAGTTTTTACTTTCTTTTTCCAAGCCATCATATGAACTGCGTGTAACTCCTGTTTTGATACATTTGCAGGAAAAAACACATTCAACGATTGACTCTGACAAATTTCCTTCTGTCGATCTGCGGCAAGATCAATAACCCAACGCTGATCTATTTCAACAGCGGTTTTAAATACATCTTTTGTATATTCGTCAAGAAAATCAAGATGTTGTACGCTTCCGCCCTTTGTTACAATACTACGCCATACTTCATCCGTATCCATTTCTAGGTCTTGAAGAATTGCTTCTAAGTATTCGTTTTTCTGGAGACTAGTTCCGCTTTTAGTTTTTTGAGCATATGCATTGGCACGGTAAGGCTCAATACTAGGAGAAGTGTTCCCACAGATAATACTACTACTAGCATTTGGAGCAATAGCCAAAAGATGGCAATTCCGCATTCCAGTACCGACTGCATCAGGTGCTTCGCCACGTCGGGCGGCAAGCTCTCTTGACGCAGAGACTGCACTAGACTTGATATGCTTGAACATAGCCATGTTACGGCTCTTCGCGATTGCACTCTCTAATGGAATGAGATGTCTTTGTAAGTAAGCATGAAAACCCATCGCCCCCAGTCCGATACTTCGTTCGCGCTCCGCACTAAACTTTGCTTTCTCAAGCTGATTTG